>Ga0315276_10000413_pt1 | contig 36506 bp, 30 predicted proteins | sample YL17G05_0_MG_FD_204542 | JGI IMG/M metagenome (GOLD analysis project Ga0315276, IMG submission 204542) | Sediment microbial communities from Yellowstone Lake, YNP, Wyoming, USA - YL17G05_0 | ecosystem: Environmental > Aquatic > Freshwater > Lake > Sediment | place: USA: Wyoming | collected...
CGCACGGCCGCCGGTACCCCAGACGTAGACCAGCACAGGCCCCACGAATACGATCGACGTAATCCGCGTCAGACACGCGCCAGCCGCCACGACCCCAACGATCACCGCGTTGGCCGTGCGGGGGCTGGTACGCAGCCGCACGAGGGCCCAGGCGCAGAGTACACAGAAGAACGCCGATGCCTCGTCACGCCATCCCCCGATCGACAGCGCGATGACCTCGTGCTCGATGGCCAGAGCGGCAGCGGCGGCCAGGCCCACGGTTCTCGACGCGATGCTGGCTCCCAGAAGGTAGGTTGCCAGGATCATCAGCAAGGAGAACGAGACGGACGCCAGGCTGACCGAGACGTCCTGGCCGCCAGTCATCCACAGCCATGCGCGCGTCGCTGCCAGGAACACCGGTTCGCGCACATGCGCCTGGTAGAACGACCGCATGTCGCGGGCGAACGCAAGATAATTGGTCGGGTCGCCGACGTCGTGCTGTACCTCGCGTCGCGGCCATTTCCACAAAAACGGCACCACCACGGCCGCGCTCGTCGCGACCGCCTCCTGGAGGCCGACGAACCAGCCGGGGCGGTCGAACGGCCCATAGGAGCGGAACAGGGCGTCCAGCCGGAGGATGCTGGCATACGCCAGCACGAGACCGATCAGCAGCCCCGGTACCGCCCGCCGCCAGGTGGCGGTATGAGGGCGTTCGCGGTCAGGCAGAGGTGCGTCACGTCCGGTCACGTCCGTTGATTCTACCCTCTCGGGAAGTACATCCAGCACTTCGTCGCGAGCGCGTGCGGGCGGGCTCCGCGGAGTCCGACGCCTGCTGCTCGTGTCGGTCGCGCCGTGGCGCCGGGCTGAACCATCGCAGCGGACCGGGCAAACAGGACCACGACCGCGGCCATGCCGATCGCAAGCACCGACACGCCGAGCCGTCGGAACCGCGGGCTGTTGCACACCACACCCAGTCCTGCGACTCCACCCGCCAGCAGCAGCGCTCCGGTGTCGATGATCGGATACGAGGCGTCGGGCACAGGTCCGGGCATCGACTGGTGCGTCACGTACAACCACAGCGCGCTGCCCCCGACCACGGCACCCCAGGGGCGGAGGCGATGCCAGGGCCAAGATTCCGTGAAGATCGAAGAGAGCCAGAGCAGCGGCCATAGCACCAGGAACGGAAGCAGGCTCACCCATCCCGCCACGGCCAGAAACGAGAACGCAGGCGCTGGGCGTGGGTTCGCTTGACCCAGATTCTGCCCGCCACCATCAGCGGGTGTCGCGTCAGGACGATGGGCGGAGGGCCAGATCCAGAGTGCGGCTTGTACGATCGCGATGCCTGTGATCGAACGGGCGACACCCAGGCCGACCGTGAACACCGACGCGTGCAGAATGGCGTGGAGCGATCCCAGGCGGAAGACGATGCCGAACAACAGCAGGATCTCTGAAGACCCGGCCTCCAGCAGATGGAGCCGCGGGGCGTCAGCCCCTGGGATATCCTCTCGTCGCGTCTCGACTCAAGCGAGCTCGAGGGTAGGTCGTATCCGGCCGCGTGCGCCGCCCGAGCGCACTGGCCAGCCCAGCCGCCAGCGCGAGAAGCGACATGAAGGCCGCGATGGCCGCGGGCGCGGATAGGGCGCGCGCGTAGAACAGGTAGAGCCACCAGAAGTCCAGGCTGAATGCGAATTGCTCCGAGAACTCGGCGGCTCTGTATTCTGCCGTCCGGATCACCGGCCGGGGCTGGCTGCCTGTGAGGTAACGGAGGTTGAGGGGAATCTGCGCGACAGCCGCGTTGGCGTTTAGAACGAAGCCCGACCCTTCCCACGTCCAGAGCCGGCGTTCGTACGTCAGGTGGGCGTGTTCCGGCCGGTAGCCGGCTTTCGAGAAGTCGACCAGCACCCCCGGCGCCTGCGCAAGCACGCTGAGTACCACCACGCCCATGAGCATCCGACGAGTCGTTGCCCACCGCGGCAGATCGAACCAGGCCACGAGCGGGAGGCACAGGAACGGAAGAACCGCGACGAGGTAGCGCGGTCCGTAGGATCGGTCCGCGTCCCAGTACAGCTGCGAGGCGTAGAACACGGTGAGCACCGCGATGTTACCGCCCAACAGCAGGGCCGTTGCGCGGTCCCGCCTCCATACGCCTGCGAGGGCAGGCAGGCCCAGGAGCGTCACCGGCGCGAACAGGAACAACGATCGGCCGGGAGTGGCCACGAACCCCAGCAGCCCGATCCACACCGGTCCGAACGTGGTCGTGCCATCGCGGAGGTACCCCGTGTCCCACGGGTTGCCGAACCGCACCTGGTTGTAATACAGCGTGAGCAGGAGGGCGGCCGCCACCGGGATGGCCACGGGCACTGTCTTCCTGAACGCCTCCCGCAGGCGCCCCCGTGACTCGAGGAGGAACCATAAGCCGGCTGGCACCGTGGCAAGGACCAGTTCGTGGCGCACCAGCAGGGCGCACGCGAATCCGACGCCGCCGAACCACAGCATGGCCTGGCGCCTGTCCCTCGCCCCCACCCACACGCTGTACGTTCCCCAGAGCACGGTGAGCGCCGAGAGCGGTGCGTTGAAGCCCATCCGGGCGTAGGGCCACAGCAGCGTCGCGAAACCGAGCGTGAGCGCCGTTGCCGCGGCCGCGCGAGCGGTGCCGCCGAGCCGCAGCGCGAAGAGGAACGTCAGCCACACGGTCAGGGCCGCCGCCACGGCATTGCCGAGGACGAAGAACGCTTTGCGGATCGCCTCGGGCTTGCCGACACCCAGGCCCGTCACCTGTTCCGTGAGTCGACCCGCCAGGTAGAACGGCACTGCGTAGAGAGGGTGCCCGATGCCATAGGGTGAGTAGTACCGCCCGTCCGCGCCGCGGTGTGCGTCCATGTTGTGCACGTTGTACGACATCGCCACGGACCGCTGCTCGACGATGTTCTTGGTGACCTCGTAGGACATGATGTCCGTCGCCATGCTGCCGCCCGTCGTGGCGAGGTACAAGATCAGGGCCAGCAGGAACACGAGGAACCCGTCGACGCGTTGTCGGTTTGATTCAGGAAGCCTCACGTGTCCATCCTCGCTGTCGGCAGGATCGTCTCGGCTGGCTGTCCGCGCGGCGGGCGGAGCGGCATAATCCAGAAGCCCACAATGACTTCAGAGGGGTCGAGTTGTCAGATCTTAGCAGGATTCCCAACGTTGGCAGGCGATGGTTGGACTAGAATGGCTTGATTCGCTGCGGTCGCTGCCGTATGTCACAGCCCTTCAATCGCCTCTTCTCCTGGATCGCATCGCACCGGGTCTGGCTGACGCTCGCCATTGCCGGGGGATTCGTCCTCCGGGCGGGGTACTTGAACCACGGGATCCCGTATGGCGTCGGCGTTGACGAGCCGGCCATCATGGGACGCGTCGTCCAGATGATGCGGTCCGGCGACTATCACCCCCACTTCTTCGACTATCCCACCCTGTACATCTATCTTCAGCTTTTCGTAGGAATCGCCAGGTTTCTGTGGGGCGCGATGGTGGGTGAATGGCGGGCACTGGCAAGCGCTCCACCAGAAGCCTTCTACTTGTGGGGCCGCTCGCTGACAGTACTGTTTGGCACGGCGACGATTGTTCTGGTGTACAGGATCGGCCGGCGTTGGTCTGAATGGCACGGCGTGCTCGCGGCAGGTCTCCTGGCTGTGCTGCCCTCGGCCGTCCGCGAGTCGCACTTCGTCCTGACGGATACTCCGCTCACGTTCTTCACGACATTGACGTTGCTCTTGTCGCTGCGCGCCCTTGAAGAACCAGGCCTTGCGCGGTTCGTCCTGGCTGGCGCCGCAGTTGGCCTGGCGAGCGCCACGAAGTACCCCGGGGTGCTCAGCGTCGTGATGCCGATCGCGGTGGCAAGCCTCGTGGCAGCGCCGGCCGGGGTTCGCCTGTCGCGGATAGCCGCCGTCCTCGTGTCGTGCGTGGCGGCCTTCGCGCTCGCGGCCCCCTACACGTTCCTCGATCTCCCGGCATTCCTGGACGGATTCGCATACCTGTCGGGGTCGTATTCGGGCCCGAACCCCAACGTATGGCTGACGTACCTCATCCATCTCAGGCTGACGCTGGGGTGGCCGGCGTCGGTCCTTGCGCTTGGGGGACTCGTCCTCGCGACGGCCAGGTGCGTGGCGGGCCCGGACCGTCTCCGCTGGTTCGTGCTGGCGAGCTTCCCCGTCGTGTATGTCCTGATGTTGGTGGCACAGGGCGGCCTCGTCTACGGCCGCTACATACTCCCGATGGTGCCGCCCGTCTGCCTGCTCGTCGGCTGCGCGGCGATACCCCTGATTAGCGCCCTGCGGTTCCCGCCCGCCGGCACGCGGGGTCGTGCAGTGGCGGCGGCGCTTGCCCTGGTGATCCTGCTCCCACCGGCGTCGCGCACTGTCGACTGGCTGGCCACTATGGCCAAGGGCACGACCTCGCAACTCCTGGTTCAGTGGCTGGAGCGCAACGTTCCGGCCGGCACCCGCCTGGTATACGAGAGTGGGGGCGGGGGGATTCAGTTCCCGGAGAACCGTTTTCGCCTGAGCCATATCCACAGGCTTGCGAGCCGGTCCTACGAGGACTATCTCGCAGCGGGTGACGAGTACCTCATCGCGTCGTCAGCGGCCTTCCAGCCGGCTATGGCCGCGCAGCGGGAGAACCCCGCTCTGGCCCTCGGCTACATAGAACTCTTCCGCCGCACCGAACCCGTGGCCATCATTCTGCCAACGAAGGATTACCTGGGTTCGGAGTACCGCGTGCTCGCTGTGCGCCGCCTCCCGTGACGGTCCGGCTGGCGGCAACGAGCCAAGCCTCCCGGTGTCCTCGAGGAACTGGCCGACTCTGAGAGACAACGCCGGCCCTAAACGCGTGTTCGCGTGCGCGACCTCGCTGCCTCTTCGTAAACGGCACGGTAGGCCTGCGCGCACCCAGCCGGCCGAAACGTCGAGGCGATCCGCTCGAGTGTGCGCCCGCTCGCCCGGCGCGGCCCGTCGAGTGCGCGCTCCACTGCCGCCGCCAGCGCCTCGGGCTCCCCCACCGGAGTCAGCCTCAGGTCATCGTCGAAGAAGCCGTGCGCCTCGCGTGCCCCGGCGGTCGCCGTCGCGACGACCCGCGTGCCGCAGGCCAGCGCCTCGAGCATCACCGTTCCCCACGATTCCAGCCGTGAGGGCAGGACGAACAGGTCGGCGGCGGCGTAGTACCTGGGCAGGTCGTGATGATCGACGAGCCCGAGAAAGCGGACGCGCGAGGCGATGCCAGCCGCTTCGGCCTGGCGCTCGAGATCCTCCCGGAGTTCTCCGCTGCCGGCAATGAACAACCGCGCGTTCGGCACCCGGGGTGCGATCAGGGCGAAGGCCCTCAGGAGGTCGTCGTACCCCGCCACCCGGTGCAGCCGCTTGACCGTCAGCACCAGGGGCCCGTCGACACCCAGCGCTCTCCGGATCGCAGCCCGTTCGGCGCCGGCCCGAGCCTGGAACATCTCGTCGACGGGCGCGTAGATGACTGGTGCGTCCGGCGTGGCGAGCCCCAACTCGACGGCGCGCTCGCGAAGGGCCCGGCTGTAGAAGACGCGCTGGGCGGCGCCGCGCACAACCGCCGCGAATCGGCCGTGACGGACCGGGTCGAAGTGCCAGATATCGGTGCCGTACAACGTGACGACCGACGGGCGTGTCAGTCGGGCCGCCATCCAGCCCGCGACGTCGATGATGAACCCGTTGCTGTGCAGGTGCACGAGATCGACGCCGCGAAACGCACGGGCAGCAGCCATGCCGAATCGAGTGGCCGCGAAGACCGCGCCAAGCGGCGATCGAGCCAGGGGCCCGCGCCCCCGTCGTGCAACGTACACCGTTTCGCCCAGCGCCGACCGTGGGGATCCCGCCGCCGGGTACGTCAGGAACGTCGTGCGGTGGCCCGTCTGCGCAAGTTCGCGCGCCAGCACCGACGGCAGCAGCGCGTTGGCTGCCTGTTCCGGCGGCATGTGCGGGGTAACCATGCAGACGTGCACAACGACCTCTGTGTGAGCGCCACGACGGGGAGCGGTGACGGGAAGCTGACTGGCCCGAGACACCGATCAGTGTTCGATCATCATAGCAAGATCGCCTCAGAGGACTCGACTCCCACACCGGGTCGTGGGTGAATCCCTCCCACCATGCTCGGTCGGCACATACGGGTATAATCGCTGGAATACCACCCCGCACGCCGCCGTGGTTGCGCCACGCGTTCTGGTGGCCGCAACGGGGACGTGCTGGGACCCGACGCGTACCAGGGCCACGACAGGTCATCGTGAGAATTGTCAACGACGAAGCGATTCGGACGCACGGCGCCGTGCGGTTCAGGTCTGAGTACCACTACGCCGTCTTCGAGTACTGGCGAAGCGCGAAAGTGCTGCGGTACCTGGACCGGCGTGGCGTGACGCGTTTCGGGCGGGTGCTGGACGATGGGTGCGGCGGTGGCGGGATGACCGTGTCGTTTGCGGAAGAGAGCGACTCGGTGGTGGGGATCGATCTTTCGGATCGGTTTGCGGCGGCGGGAACCGTGCTCGCGCGGGAACAGGGCGTCGCGAACATCAGTTTTGCGAGGACCGATGGCCAGGCGTTGCCGTTCAGGGATGAGGCGTTCGATACCGTGTTTTCGCACGCCGTCATCGAGCACGTTGCCGATCCACTGGCGTACCTGCACGAGATTCGGCGTGTCCTGAAGCCGGGCAGGATGGTGTTCCTCCAGACCGCACCGTACCTGGCGCCGTCTGGGGCCCATCTCCCGCGGCTCAAGTTCCCCGTGCCTTACTACCTGTTCCTGGGTCGCAGGGCGTCGTTCCGGCTGGCGCGCTGGTTGGCCGCCCATCTTCCGGGTGCACTTGATGCCCCTCCGGAGGGATCGTCGTTCGTGACCTCCGCCCGAAAGGGCGAGGTCAAGCGGGACGACCTGCTTTACAGGGTGACGGTGCGGAACCTGCGGCAGAACATCGCGGCTGCCGGCTTTCGGGTAATCCACGAAGACTTCTCGTTCAGCGGCCTCGCGAAGCGCGTGCTTCCCGGCAGCGTGGTCGACCGCGTGCCTGGCGTGCCGCTCGTGCGCGACATCCTCGTCACCGACATGAACTACCTGCTTCGGGCCGACTGACGCGGCCACCCTCCCGTCAGCGGCAGGCTGCCCCTTCACCTCAGCGGGTGCCGCCCCGGTCGAGTGCCTAGTCTTGCGAAATCGCGGGGTGTGCGACGCGCACCCGGGCGGCCACACCTGCCGGCGCGAGGACCGCGAGGTCGATGCGCCGAAAGCGGCGGTGGGCATCGGCGGGGATCATGAACTCAACCGTCTGCCACTCGTCGTTTGTGAGCGTGAGTCGGCGCGCGAATCGGCCGTCGAGTGAGATGTCGACATCGAGACGGTTCCGGCCGGCCTCGACATCTCGTCTGATCGGCAGCTCGAGCCACCGTGCGTGGGGGTACGTGAAGAACGTGCCTTCGTCGCGAACGAGGCGGTAAGGCCGACCATAGCTTGGGTGGTACCATCCCGAGAAACCGTAGTCGGCCAGGGCGAAATTGACCCGATCCTGCCCTTGCCAGACCCGCACGGGGATCGACAGGGCCAGGACGACCAGGAACCCGACGATCAGGCGGGATCTGAGGCGACGACTGGCGTCGGCCCGGCCGGCTGGGATGGCCGGTGCGCTCGTGTCCCCTGCGGCGAGCACCACGCCCAGAACCATCCAGAACGGGAAGGCAGCGACTTCGTACCGCAGTGGTTGCCCGGCAAGACAGGTGATCAGGAACGCAACGACGCCCGCGATGGCGCCGCCGAGCACAGGGTCACGGCTCGCGCGGAACGCCTTCCAGGCGCGCCAGAGAATCGCCGCGAACATCCCGACGAAGAGCACACCACCAATCAGACCCAGTTCGGCGGTCACCTCCAGGAACTGGTTGTGGGCGTTGAAGCGACTGACGCCGACGTCCGTCGGCAGGACCACATCCGGTACGAAGGCAGCGACCCGGTATGGGAACTGCCCGATCCCTATCCCGAAGAGCGGGAGCGCGGCCACCGTCGTGAGCGCTGCCCGCCACATCAATAGCCGCAGCAGGATAGAGCCGTAGGTCGAGGAGGCTGCTACGAGTGCCGCCGTCCTCACATAGAACCCAACTCCCAAGACTGCCGCCACAACGCTGCAAACCGCGACCACGGCAACCACCAACCGCCAGGTCGTGTGTCGCTGGCGGACTCTCGTCACCGCGTAGACCGACGCCCCAACGGCCACTGTGGCTCCCGCCATCATAGCCGTGCGGGTGCCCGACAGCCACAACGCCGTCAACAACAATCCCGCACCGGCCGCCGCCATCGACCAGCGAAGCGCCCTGAACGACGACGGCCGCCGGTTGGACTGCGCCGACCACGCCGCAAGTCCGATCAGGACAGGAAGGAACAGCACGAAAGACGACCCTGCCGTGTTGACCTTGGTGACGTGCACGGCTATCCGGTCGGCTTGGAGGACGGACAGCAGGCTGCGACCTTCAGCGCTCGATACCTGGAGTGCCATCCCGACGCTGAGGATCGCCGTGCCGACAGCGGCGACCGCGAGCGTCCGGAGCAGGCGCCGGCCGAACGAGGGAGTGCCCACGCACAACATCCGGGCCGCTGTCATCAGGGCAAGTCCCTCGAGGAAGAGCCCGGCTGCCTGTGCGTACACCAGACCGCCAAGACTGTCTGTCCATGGGCGGAACTCATTCCCGAGATTCAGGTAGTCGCGGGCGAAGTAGGCGAGCAGTTGCCCTAGAAAAGGCTGCCAGTAGTCTTTCCAGTAGCGAAGGACACCCAGTTCGACAAGGAGGGAAGCCGCCACAACGGCGCCGAACAGGTATCCAAGAACGAGTCCGGGCGATTCCGACCGTTCGGGAACATCACGACGAACACGAGCCCAGAGCCACCCGACGAGATAGCCAAGGACGACCGCCTCGGTGAAGCGCACCGGATTCGCGTGAAATACGACCGTGGCGATGACGCGCCCGAACGGAACGACCGCTGCGAGAACGAGTAACGCCACGTCCGGTCTAAACGCGGCCAGCAGGGCGACCGCGGCGACGGCGACTTTCAGCGCCCAGGGATTTGCCGGCGACCAGAAGAAGGACTGACACAGGAAAGCCGCGAGGACAAGTCCGGCCATGCGGGTGAACACCGCGCCGAATCGCCCCGGGAGACGGGGTAAGCGGTGGCCGACATTGATGACGCTGGTCGAGGTACCCACTCAACGCTCCGGATTGGCCCCGTCACGCCTCATTCTAGCCTACCGCCGGCATCGTCCGGAAGGGTGTAAGATATGAGTCCGACGACGGACAGGTACGGGTACCGCGATGCGCAACACAACGGAGAAGCGAGGGCAGATGACCACCCGAAACGGCGAGGATCCAGATTACATAGACGACGAGGTTTCGCTGAAGCCGTACTTCGAGACGCTGTGGGGTTACCGCCGGGTCATTGGTGCGGCATTCGCGGGCGTAGCGGCCCTCTATCTTGTGGGCGTACTTCTGGTATTCCTGATCGCACCCGCCGAACGCTTGGGGTCCATTCAGTTCCGGCTGCTCTTCGACGGTGCCGAAAAGGGTGAGTACCCCAACGGCAGCCGCTTCAGCGCGTCCGAGATCGTGGCGGGGCCCGTGTTGACTGAGGTCTTCAAGGCCAACGAGCTCCAGCGCTTTGGGAAGTACGCGGACTTCCAGGACTCTGTGTTCGTCCTGCAGTCGAATCTCGACTTGGAACTCCTGTCGTACGAATACCGGGCCCGTCTCGCAGACACCAAGTTGGGTCCGGTCGATCGGGCCCGAGTCGAGGAAGAGTTCCGGAAGAGGCGCGAGGCGCTCGTCGATCCTGTTTACACGATCAGCATGCGGCGCCAGGAACGTCTGACGACTCTGCCGCGCGACTTGATGAACAAGGTGCTGCTCGACATCCTCACAACCTGGGGGAAACAGGCCGACGAACGAAAAGGCGCAACGAAATACAGCGTGGATGTACTGTCCCCGAGTATTCTGCAGCGCGACATGCTCGATCAGGAAGACTATCTCGTGGCCATTGACATCCTGCGGGCGAAGACCTCTCGTGTGCTCGCTACCATTGACCAGATCGCCAAACTGCCCGGAGCGAAGACGATTCGCGTGGGAGAGAATCGAGTGACGCTGGCGGAGGTGCGGGCCGGACTCGAGGACGTCATCCGCTTCAAGCTGGAGCAGCTCCTGGGCCTCATCCGGTCCGAGGGCATCACGAAGAATGCTCCCGCCCTGCTGATCTATGCCAGCAATCAGCTGTTCCAGTTGCGCCAGGAGCAGCAGGAATCCGCGGCCCGGGTTCAGGCACTGCAGGCGTCTGTGAGAGAGTTCTCGGCCCAGGGCGGATTGTCGGCGGGCGACACAAAGGCGGGAGCCGCAGGTTCAGCGGGAGGCACTGGCAGCGGAGCGGTCACACCCCAACTCGATCAGTCGTTCCTTGATCGAATCATGGGGCTTTCCACAGCAAAGGAGGATTCCGAGTACAAGCGCAAGATCACAGACCGCGTCATTGAGGAAAGCGAGAGGATGGCGGCGCGTGGCCGCGAGGCCGCGTACTACGAAGACCTCGCAAGAGAACTACGGACGTCAAGCCGCCGGACGTCAGGTCCTGCGGACATGGTGCCGTTCATCAAGAGCCGAACTGCCGAGGCCTTCGACGAGATCGTCAAAGGCATCGAACAGACCGCCGCGATCTACAAGGAGCTTTCAGCGCTGAACCTGAACCCGTCGACAACTGTCTTCGCCGTGACGGAGCCATTCGAACAGCGCACACAATGGTCGCTGACCGCCCGGACTGTCGTTCTCTACCTTTTGCTGTTCCTCGCGCTCACGCTCATCCTGGCTCCAATCGGCTGCCTGATCCACCACACGTTCAGCAAGCCCGTTGAGGTGGACCCCGTTGTCAGGACTCGCTAGGGTCGAAATCGCCAACGTCTGACCGCAGGTCGAAGGCGCCGGGGCGCCGTCGCGACCACGCCCGCTGCAATTACCGACGCCCGTTCTTAATCGTCTCGCGGGCCAACCCAATCACGGCCGAGACCAACGCGTCGCTGCCGAAGCCGATGGCCCGGGACGCCGCCAACCAGCGCGCGCGCTGGTTGAGCACCCCGTCGAGGACTACGTACTTGGCGGCCACCGTGGTGTCGAGTTCGAGATTCCGTCGCACGCCGTCACTGGATCATGACTAGGCCGGAGGCGGACGACTAATCTACGTCAGTGTCCCAGGGTTCCTTGTCGTTCGGAGCGATCGCTTCCGAGCGATCACCAGCCCAGCAACTGTGAACAGCGAGGCTCCCCCCCCCAAGAGCGTCACGACGCGCGCTATATTCTGGACCGCCGAGTGATACAGCAGCTCAACCTCCGTCACATTGGGCGGCACCTCAAGCCGTAACAGCCCCCACTGTGTCTTCACTCCGACGGGAGTGCCATGCGCAGAGGCCGACCACTCCGGTCTCCACATGACGCTCACCAGGGCAGTGCGTGACCGAGCGTGCGGTGTCACTCTCAGGAGAATCCGGTCGCCAGTGCCTTCCACGTGAATGGGATCCTGCCAGGGTAGAATCTGCGGGGTGACGGCAGCCACGTCCAGACAAGTCAACGAGTGTTCTGCGGAGCATCCTGGTCGGCGTGTGGCGTGGTCCAGTGCCGAGGGATCGACAAAGAAGGCTCGCGGAAACGCATCAGGATTTCGGAAGACGGCTAGGGGAATCGGGGTTTCTCCGCGTGGTTCAGTCCGGAGCAACCCCACCTGTGGACACGCCGCGCGGCCAGTTGTCACCGTTCCGACAACCGCGCGAATCCCCAGCAGGTCAAGCAGTGCGCGATTGTCCCTCGTCCAGTCGAAGTCCGAAGCTTCAAGCCGGAAGACACGAAAGCCGTCTCCGGTGATCAACCCGTAGGGCAATGACTGCGAGGGATGGATGGTGTCCAGCGAGATCCCCTTCGCCACGGCAGACACGTCTTCGAAGCCTCGTACCGATCCAACGTTCGTCAGGAGACCCGCATCAACGTCCAGTCCCCTTTCCGCGCTCATCATCGCCGCGCCCGAAAGGACATAACGTCTGCTCAGTTCGGCACACTGCTTATCGGCCTCTTCACACCGCATGGCTTCGCGAAGCAGTGAATCAAGCTTCGTCACAGATATGGTACTCGCCAACGCGTTGTACTGTTGAACCGAATGCCCGCCGATCGACGGAAGAAGCTGGTTGCCGTAAAGAAACACGAAGCCCGAACCCAGCGCACCCAAGACCTGGATCCCCAACAGCCCCAGTAACAGCGGCCGTGACAGCCGAGGCCGCAAAACGCGATCGCAGTAGTCCGCAGCCAATATCACACCAAACAGCATAGCCGGGTCACGAAATGTCCACGAAGCTGATAGCAAGCTCGGCAGTAGAGCCTTGGGCAGGAAGGAGAGCAAGAAGTTGATGATGAATGCAGCGGTCACAAGCGCACGCGCTTTCGACGTCCGGATGCGGCGCAACGACAGGCACGCTGCTAAAACGATCCACCCGAACACGAAGCAACCGAAGGTCAGAGTGCGACTGACAAGATTGGCTGTCACGACTCGCTCGGTGGCAGCCTGCAGTGAGCCTGCAAAGTCGCCAACGACCAGCGGCCTCGCAAGCAGGTTCCACACGGAATGCAGGGTCGATCCATGCGCGCCATACTGCAAACGCACCAGCTCGTTGGGAAAATAGCGCAGTTCGTTGGCGAACATGCTGATCTTCTCGGCACCGACCGCCACCGCTACGACGATGCTGAGCGCCACAAGATAACGCCGCTCCCACAGTCGGGCGGGCTGAAGTACGGCCAATACGCTCACACCCAAGACCTGCGAGAGGAACATTCCCAGATGAGTATTGAGAACTCCGTATCCAACAATAAGGCCCAGCGCAATTGCTGCCGTGATTAGCCTCCGCGGCGTGGTTTCCCAGGTTGCCTCCGACGCCAGCAGCTGAGTCACGTAATAGAGAATCCCTGGAAGCAACGTCCATGCAACAAACACTGCAGCCGCATCCGATTGCAGCAGGTACTCAAGCGGAGCCCCGAGCATCACGGTTACCAGTACCACGAGCGTGACCACGAGTGACCATCGCTGGTCTCGTGCCAACCGGAGGACGTAGTACCCTTGAAACACGCTGTGCCCAACAACCAGAACCGCGAGTGCGGAGAATACCGGGAGGACCGCGAACAGCCAGACGAACGGCGTGTGACTCATCGTATGCGGGATCGGCCACGGGACTCCAAGGCCCAGAGCCGGCTGCCATTGCGGCACAACGCCTTGTAAGAGTTGCCGGGCCCAGAGGACCAACGGAAACAGCGAATAGCTCAGCTCCTCCGTACGCGGGAGTACCAGTCGTTGAACAAGGTACGGACTGCCCACAAATGCAGCGACGGACAGAACTGCCATGCTCATCGCGATCGTATGGGCCCGTTTCAAGCCAAGTCCGGTCGGTAGACCGGGCCGTGACACGCTCGTGCTATCCGCCATGCCGGGCAGTCGACTCCTGGAGAAAGCAGGTCGCAACGTCTACCCGTGGTCCCGTAGCTTCAACCGCCGCGTAGACACTCCCGTGGTGCCATGGAGCTGGAAAGCGGCGAACAATCACGTTGCTGAAGAATGTTCCGGTGATTTCAAGGACCTCATTCGCAGTGTTGACATGCTCGTGACGCATCAGCACCCCGTAGTCGAGACGCGTACGCCACCAGAATGATGAGCCCGTTCCGAATCGCCAGGCCAGGTACCACAGCAGCCCTCCTTCAGACGGAATGCCTGCGGCAAACGTACCATCAGGAGTCAGAAGGAGAACGCTCCGCGCGACAAGCGCGGGCAGATCCAGTACGTGTTCTAACGTCGCGACAGAGATGATTCGACGATAGGCTTGCTCGCGAGGAATCTCCTCGATATCCGTGTAGACGCGACGGATACGCTGCAGTTCGGATTGACCTGTGTAGAGTTCGGCAAGAGGTTCCACGACGTCATATGCCTCGCCAGAGGGCTCCCACTGCACATGGTTTAGCCCGCCCGCACCCAACTCCAAAACCGGTCCTCGCCCCGCGCCAGCCTCCGAGACCTGCCGGTGCATCCAGCTTTCGAGTTGTTCTTTGGTGCCGCGAGGGCGGTCGATTCCGCGGTTTCGGCGATACTCCGCGACGAAGATGGCGCGGTAGGCGTCCGGCAGACACCGGCGGGTCTTTGGGAATCTCGTGTAGAACCATCTCGGAATCGGGACACTGGGCCGTCCGTCGCTAGCGCTCATCTGTGCACGTCACCGACAACCTGCCAGATAATCCCGGCGTCACGGCCCGAGAGCACGTCCAGTGCACCCTTGACATAGACAACCACGCCAGAGAGTCCCAACATCGTTACACAGAGGTTGCCGACCAACAACAGAAGTAGTGCGCGGTATTCTGTCAGCACCAGAGATTGCAGCAACGCCGCCACGAGCAAGGCGGCCATTGCTGCCGCCATCCCGACTGTGGCTAGCAGCATGACCACGAACACGTTGATGGGCGCCTCCGTGTGAAACATTACGGCCCGTACTGCCAACCTGACGAGATTCCAGATACGCCATCGTGAACTGCGGGACGAAGGCTTCGTCTGGATCTCGATGTCGACGCTCGGAAAGCCGAGACTTGCGACGAGAAATCGGTACACGGAGTGCGCGCTTTGGCGGCGAAGCAACGTCTCGACGGCCTGTCTGTCCAGCAACTTGAAATCGGTCGTGCCTTGGACGTCGATGCCCATCAGCCATGACATGAGACTGTTGAATAGCGCCGCCCTGAGGCGCACAAGCCACGAGTCACCACGGCGCTCCGTCTTGCGGCCATGCACGACGACGTAGCCCTCTCGCCAGCGCGCAACCATCTCCCCAATGGCCTCGGGCGGATGCTGTCCATCGGCATCTATCGTTATGGCGGCCTTGCCGCGGCTGTGCTGCAGGCCAACAAAGAGAGCGGCATCCTTCCCGAAGTTTCGCGAGAGCCTAATCCCCACAATCTTCTTTGGCTCTGCGTCACTTAGCTTCTTGACGATGTCCCAGGTGTGGTCCACGGACCCGTCGTCCACCAAGATGATCCGCGGTTCCATCTTCGCGGCAGAAACCTGAGACACAATATGCTTGACCTGTTGGGTCAACCCCATGGCCTCATTTCGCGCCGGAACCACCACATCAAGAACACCCACGGATGCGTTCCCGTCGTTCATTTCAGTTTCCGTTGAATGACGCACATGCCCATGCAACCAGGCACCAACAGGGAGGGCAACACCGCGAGCGGGGGTATTGGGTCTAGGCGGAGCGCCCCGCAACTGACGCACCTAACAGCTGGGAAGGCTGACAAACAGTCTGGCGTGATTCCCCGCTCGGCGACGCCACAAACGGGACACTGCTCTCTCGCCCCCTCCAGCGCATCGATGTCCCCGGTCGTTGTCGAAATGATGGGTGTCTGATGGACCCGGGCCAATGGTCAGTCTCCGCAGTCAGCGGCGCGCCATCGCTATGAGGCTGGCGCTATACCCTATGGGCAGCGGCACCCGCAGTACCGATGCGGCAGGACGGCCGCCGGAGACCCACTTCATCACAGAACCAAGGCGAGCGTACATCTTGGGGGATGCTTCCACAAATGCGGTATTGCCAAAGACGCCGGCAACCAACCGCTCCAGGGCGGATCGATTGAAGTACCCATAGTGCATCGGGCAGTACAGGTAGTAGCGAGTTCCCAGCAGCCGGGCGACCCACTTCCCCAGGTCTGGGACACCCACGACGAAGTACCCTCCAGGCCTGAGTCTGCTACGAATCGACGTCAGCCACGAGCGTGGGTCTGGCACGTGCTCCAGGAAGTCGAATGCCGAAATCAGGTCAAATTCGCCGTCATGATCCTCTGGCGTGGCTCTCACCTGAACGCCTTGTCCCACAAGACGGGCGACCAGCCTGGGATGAGCCTCAGTCGCGCATTTGCCGCATGTCGCCGGCCACTGCGCCAGCCAGTCGCCGCCACCAGCGCCCACATCGAGGATTCGCGCTGTTCCACCAAGATCCAGGCCTCGCCGTACCGTGAGTCGCCGAACCTCGGAGAAGTACCGACGTCGTTGCACAGTCAACGAAAGATACTCATCAACTTCGGCCCCCGCGTAGAAGGCAGTGCCGTTGGTGTACGGGTTGAGAAAAGCGAAACCGCACTCGCCACAGCTTACAATTCGCTCGATGAACGAACGGCCCCCGAACATGAACTGGCGCCAAGTCGTCACCGGCCGCACATCGTGGTTATGCCACACTTCAGAGAGACGCTTCGACCCGCAGCAAGGACACGCCTCGAAGCGACTGTGCGCGAGGACATCCGGGTGTTCCATGACTGTTCCTATGTCTTCATGCGCACCACCGAGGAACGGGGCAGTACGTGCCGAACAGGCCGTTCGTGTGGGGCACCCTGGAAAGGCCGACGGGCACTCCCCATGTTGCCTGCTGCGGGACTGCGGTGATTCGCCCGACCGAGAAGCACCTCTTCTTCATGGCACATCCCCCTCGCTGGCTGGGCGGATTGTGCCGCAAGACTCGCCCTCACAGAGGACCGAACTTCCCAGAGTCCCTCAGTTGTTCGGGTACCTGCGCCGGCAGTTCACGTTGCCCGCGCTCCACGTTGAGCTCCCGGGCGTCCAACCCGGACCAGCCCCTGCTTCCGACTCGAGGAGCGGGGCCAGACTGGAGCAGCCGGTTACTGTCGGCCGTGCGGGCCTGCGGCCTCATGGCCGCAGGCCCGCACGGTATTGGGCCCCGGCGTATAGGTGGGCACCAGCTCCTGCAGTACGGCCAGCAGGTTGCACGGACACTGGTTGTTGCCCAAGGACTCCTCCGCCAGGCATCGTCGCAACGCTGCGAGCTGTCGGTCCAGGCTCGCGGTGTCAACGGGATGAGCCTGTTGCAGCCTGTTGATCTTCTCCATACCAGAAGGCTCCATCGACTCCTGGATTCCGACCAACTCTTCGTAGAGCTTCTCGCCAGGCCGGAGACCCGTAAACGTGATGGGAATGTCCTGCTCCGGCACGAATCCGGACAGGCGGATCAACGTGCGGGCCATGTCGAGTACCTTGATCTGCTCCCCCATGTCGAGAACGAACACCTCTCCGCCTTCAGCCATCGCCGCCGCGTGCATCACCAGATGCACAGCCTCGGGAATGAGCATGAAGTAGCGGCGGATGTCGGGGTGCGTGACCGTAACGGGTCCGCCGGCCTTGATCTGCTCCAGAAACCGGGGTACGACACTCCCGTTGCTGCCGAGCACGTTGCCAAAACGCACGGCGGCGAACGCGGTCTGCGACGATGTGTTCTTCGACTGGACGATCATCTCGGCCACGCGCTTCGAGACCCCCATAGCACTAGTGGGGTTCACGGCTTTGTCCGTGGAAATCAGGATGAAGCGCTCGACGCCACACCTGGACGCCACCTCGACGAGTTGGTGCGTGCCGAACACGTTGTTCTTCACCGCCTCGCACGGGCTTAGCTCCATCAGCGGCACGTGCTTGTGAGCGGCGGCGTGAAACACGACGTGAGGCGGGTACCGCGCGAACACGCCGGTCAGGCGGCCGGTATCGCAGACGTCGCCCACGAGCGGCCGGACGTCGAGGGCGGGCCAACGATCCTGCAACTCATTGGCGATGGCAAACAGCGTGTTCTCGTACCGCTCGTAGAGCACCAGAGTCTTTGGCCCCAGCGCAGCAATCTGACGGCACAGTTCAGACCCAATCGAACCGCCGGCGCCCGTCACCATGATGCAGCGCCCGGCCACGAGGCTGCGTACCGGCGCGGGGTCCAATCCGACCACCGGGCGTGCCAGCAGGTCTTCAATCGCGAGTTTCCGAATCTGCGCCACTGCCACCTTGCCGCGGACGATCTCGCTCAGGTTCGGCAAGGTATTGATGTTGAGGTGGAATCCCTGCAGCGCCCGTACGACCTCTTGAATCACCGCCGAAGGTGCCGAGGGCATGGCGATCAAGACGTCGTCCGGCTTCGTCCGATCGATTAGGCGCGCGAGGTCCGCACGCTTCCCGAGTACCGGCACGCCATGGATTCGCTCACCCTGTTTTCTCGGGTCGTCGTCCACGAAACCGATCGGCTGGTAGTTGTAGTCCTTACTGTGAAGCATGTCGCGGACAACCAGTTCGCCAGCGTTGCCGGCGCCGACGATCAGCACCTTCTTGCTGCCCGGCGACATCCGTCGCTCATGGTACGCCCGCCTGGCCGTGCGCAACGTGCCAAGCAACATGATGAGCACGAGAGCGTCGATGAGGTACACCGATCGGGAATACCGTCGATCGGCAAACACCCATCGGACCAAGACGAAGAACGCACACGAACTGGAGAACACCCCCATGATCATGACGCGGAGGTCATAGAAACTCGCGTAGCGCCACAGGCCCCGGAACTGCCCGAAGGCCACGAACCCTCCAGTTCGAGCCAGCAGCAGCCATGGCAACATGCTTGCCTGGATGGCCCACCCCTCGGGAGACACATTGCCGTCGAAGCGCAACAGGAAAGCAGCGACATTGGCGACCACGGACATGCCGAGGTACACGATGACTGTAATCGGGCGTCGGATCTGGAGCACGAACCGCTTCACCGTATCGCCCATTCCCGCGGAGGCATGCTTGTTCAATACCAAGACCAGTTCCTATTCCCTTCGTACTCCAATGTCCTCGAATAGCGCGTCGGCCCGATCTGCGCCTTGCTCGCGTATTGATACTACGCTGCGCGTCAATGTCCGCGGCGGTCCGGCGAGACCCGCACGCCACGCCTCACGCACGTCTGAAACCGCGAGCACGATCCCTGGCTGCACTTCCCGCGGGTCTTCCGCAATTCACAGCCAGCCGCAGGCCGGCTCCGGAGCTGTGGGTCCAGGACCCGCCGCCCGGAAACGTGTCCTCCGCTTCGGGTGCACTGGTAGTCGCGGTGCCGCTCCTCGTGACCGAGCACTTCCTGATAGTACGCCTACCGCGCATCCCACCCGCGAGCGGTCCTCACCTCCGCAGTTGGGTTCGGCAAGCCGACAGTTGCCCTTCGCGATGACTTGGTACCGAACGCTCAACGGTGCGCCAGGTACTGTAGGATTCTTCGTCAGTCGTTGCAGACGCACAAAGAGACCAGGGTTCGACCCGACGACGGCATGCACACGCACCGCGATGCCGAACCGGCCAACGACGAGGCCAGTGTGATCTCCCGGGAGCCCGATTCCGTCGCCTCGTGAGAACGCCGCCGAGTTATCATAAGCTCACATCTCGGCCTCGTCGCACGCGCGGCAGCTGCACGCCGCGCCGTGGTGAGACCTTGGTTGCCGAGCGTAAGCCGGGAGGCCATTCGCCCTGCTCATCATGGTGCCGCGTAGTCCACTCCACCCACTGGGGGAAGAATTGAGCTACTTTGTACATGAGTCAGCCTATGTTGACACACCGTGCCAGATCGGTGATGGAACGAAGATCTGGCATTTCTGCCACGTTCAAAAGGGCGCCACAATCGGCAACAACTGTGTCTTTGGGCAGAACTGCAACGTGGCCAACGACGTCATCATCGGGTCGAACGTGAAGGTTCAGAACAACGTGTCGATCTATACCGGGACGGTCATCGAGGACGACGTGTTTCTGGGACCGTCTTGTGTCCTCACCAACGTGACGAACCCGCGATCGCAGATCAACCGCCATTCGCTCTATGAGCGCACGCTGCTCAGGCGCGGCTGTTCGATCGGCGCGAATGCGACTGTCGTGTGCGGGGTGACCGTCGGCCGCTATGCATTCGTCGCGGCGGGAGCAGTCGTCACTCGCGATGTACCTGACTACGGTCTCGTCGTCGGCCTCCCGGGCCGAGTCGTGGGGTGGGTCGGCCGACACGGTGTCCGGCTGCCGGCCGCAGACGCAGACGCACTGACCGTCTGCCCCGAGAGCGGGCTGCGCTATCGCGTTGTCGGACCGGATGTTCTTCGCTGCCTCGACCTCGACGAGGACCTGCCGCTGCCACCGGGCATGGCCGTCGGGGACCGGCTCTATCGTGAACTCCGTCCCCGGACATAGGAGCGCCCGGACGGGCCGCCGCAACCCCGACCGTCGCCTTGCTCCGTCACGCCGGGCCTGCGGAGTGGCGCGCCGCCGCAGCCACCGCCCGGATCTCTCCGACAGAAGGCGGGGGGGGGGACACCTGAAGAATGACCGCGAGCGCCGTCCGGAAGATGACGCCAAGGTCTGAGACGCACGTCCGCCGCCTCAAGTACTCGGCACAGCCCACGAGCTTGTACGGCTGGAGCACGTCGAGGTAGAAACGTTCCCGCTCCTCAGAAACGCTGGCGAGGACCGACTCCTCGTCGATCAGTCGAAGCGTCACTGGATCCGTGATTCCAGGGCGAGCGCGGAGCACTTCGCGCCACGCCGGGTCGGTGAGATCAACGTAGCGCGGGACCTCGGGGCGAGGCCCCACGAACGACATGTCTCCCCTCGCGATGTTCCACAGTTCGGGCAGTTCGTCCACTTTCAGCCGCCGCAGCCATCGGCCGAGGCCCGTGACCCTCGGGTCGCCGCTGGCCGTCACGCCGTGCGGCGCGTCGTGGACTCTCATCGTGCGGAACTTCATCAGCGTGAACTCCACGCCGTACCGGCCGACCCGTGGCTGGCGGAAGATCACGGGCCCGGGGGACGTGAGCCGCACGCCGATCGCGACCAACGCGAGAACCGGGGAGAAGACAACAATCCCCAGGATGGCCGCCGCTGCCTCCACGACGCGCGGGATCCCAGGCGGAGGATCGCCCTGGTCAACGCCGGAATGACTCAACGATATCACGAACCGCCTCAATCACGTCGTCGACGTCGTCGTCGGACAAGCGAGGGTGCAAGGGCAGGCTGACGAGACGCTCGTAGTTCGCAGCCGCAACCGGGAAGTCATGGATCGAGTAGCCGTACTTCTCCCGGTAGTACGGATGCACGTGAACCGGGATGAAATGCACCGACGCCCCGATGTTGCGCGTCCGCAGTTCCTCGATGAACTGGCTGCGCCCGATCCTCAGGGCCTCGAGGTTCAACCTCAGCGGGTAGATGTGCCACGCCGACTCGACGTCTGCCCGTTCCGTCGGGGTCTCCAGTTCGGGGAGGCCGCCAAGCTCCGACTGGTAGCGTTGCACGACCTGGCGACGCCGGTCCTGGAATCGCGGTAACTTCTTCAGTTGCTGCAAGCCGAGGGAGGCTTGAATGTCGGTCATATTGCACTTGAATCCGGGCAGGACGACCTCGTAGAACCACGAACCTTCGGAGCTGTAGCGTTTGTACGCATCCCGGCTCATGCCGTGGAGGCTCCACATCCGTGCCCGTGCGATGAGATCAGGATCGCCGGTGAGCATGCCGCCTTCGCCCGTGGTCATGTTCTTGGTGGCGTAGAAGCTGAAGGCGGTCGCAGTGCCGATCGTGCCTACCAGACGCCCCTTGTAGCGGGCTGGCAGAGAATGCGCCGCATCCTCCAATACGAAGAGTTTGCGAGCCCCCGCCAGATCGAGCAGTGGGTCGAGGTCGCAGGGGTGGCCGTAGATGTGCACGGGTAACACACCCTTCGTTCTCGAGGTGACGGCTCGCTCCACGGCCTTGGGGTCGATGCACAGCGTGTCGGGTTCAACGTCGACCAGTACGGGACGGGCCCCAAGGTGCTCGATGACATGCACCGTCGAGCAGAATGTCATCGTCGTGGTGATAATCTCGTCCCCGGGTCCTGTCCCAAGCGCCGCCAGAGCCACCTGCATCGCATCGGTCGCGGAGGACACGGCCAGCGCATCCGGCGCTCCAACGAACTGTGCAAAGTCTGACTCAAACTGTTTGGTCTTCGGCCCCGTCGTGATCCAGTCTGTTCTCAGGGTGTCGACAACCTCGGCGATTTCCTCCTCGCCAATGAAGGGAGGCGAAAACGGCAGGAATTTAGATCTCATCTTTTCTCTGACCTCCGCCAGGCTGGCGCTCGACGAAATCTGCCCGGCTCTCCTGCGGCATCATCACTCCGGCACTCTGGGCCTTGTACCGTGTAAAGATTGCCACAGCCTTCCTCGCCCTGTACGTTCGCCGCGTCAGGCGGCCGAGGAGGCGAAGCCCCCACATGGGCGTGATCTGACTGGCGAGGTGGTAACTACCCGACAGTGCCAGTCGTTGTCTGATCGGCACGAGATTCCATCCCATCCGCGTCTTGAAGTGGTCGAGGTCGGGAGTGGGCTCCAATGAGCCGAGTCCATAACAGATCCCCGCACAACCCGGATCCTGGAGATAGTGCTGCCCCGCGACGTATGCCAGTGCGTTGTTGGGGTATGCCTGACGCGTCTCGGACAGCGCATGATTCACGATCCACTCAACCCAACCGTCGATTTCCACTGCGATCAGAAACGCCGCCAAGCGGCCCTCCAAGAACGCGCACCAACTCGCAAGGCCTTGGCATTGTGACGCCGCATAGCAGTAGCGAGTCCAGTACGACTCGTCCACGAACTGGTTTCCGACATGTTGCCGCGCTGCCGTGTCACGGTTGAGTCGCAAGCCTTCTCGCGCAAGGAATGCGAACTCCGTTCTCTCAATCGTACAGCGCTCAAGTGCGCGGAGCGTCTGGTTCCTCGCCTTCCGGTGCAGAGCCTTGAGTCCGTAGTCACGGTTGCAGTTGATTGTTAGCGTGCTCTCGAATCCGAACTGCGCTGGGTCTGTCGGAAAGCGAAGGGCGCGTAGCCGGTGCTCAGCCAATAGCCACCCTATGGTTTCCTCACTCAGAGACACGGTCCTGAAGTGCGGGACGGCGAGTAATACTCTCGGCTGGACGTCGTACCACGTGGCACCACCGGCGCTGAGGATCTTGTGGCCCAGTCGCCCTAGGAATTCATAGAAGTCGCCTGCTGGCACACCTTCTCCCCGGAGGACGCTTCCCATTCGGTGCGCGTCAATTCAAAAAGGATCTCCGTTGGCTGACTCGCTGCGGTAACCGCCGACTGCTGCGCGGCGTGCCGGAAGCCGCACTTTTCGAGAACCCGTTGGGATGCCCGGTTTGTCCTGTCAGTTCGAGCCGTGAGGGCATCCACTCCGAGTGAGGTAAACGCGTAGTGCAAGGCCTCGCCAACGGCGACGGTGGCAAGGCCCCGTCCCCAGTATCGTTCCCCGATCCAGTACCCAATCTCGGCGTGGCCCTGTGCGCAGACGGCTTCAAGCGTGACAGTGCCAACGGGCACGGGCGACGTTCCAACGAATACGCCGAGTCGCTCCCGCTTCAGGGCATGCCGAACCCGTGCCAGGAGCGGCCCGAAGCGGCTTGCGAACTCCCGACCGCTGGCTCCTGTGTCCTTCCTGAGCGGCAGCCTGGAGAGGCGAGCCACATCCCCCCTCCAGTGCACTAGATGAAGGGCAGCCAACCGGAAAAGACCGATTCGGGCCACCCGAATCGCATCTTGGCCTTCCGGGGTCCGTTGGCCTGCGCGCTCACGAATCAGTTCGCGTTGCGGCACCATGCACCCGACGGAAGATCTCCGAGAACTTCGCACCACCACTGGACAGGGAGAGATGCTCCCGGTAGTAACTGGCCGCCCTCTCACCCATGGCGCGGATCGTCGATTCGGGCATGGCCTGCATCTGGCACACCACGTGGGCAAGCGCTTCGGGCTCTCCAGGCGGGCAAACACAGCCGCCGCCGGACACCGTGACCAGCGCCGCGGCGTCACCGGCGACGGCCATCAAAATAGGCCGGCCCACCGCCAAGTATGCCTGAGTCTTGGAGGGTACGGTGATGCGGAAGAGAGGGTCCGGCTTCGCGTGGACCAAAAGGACGTCAGCTTGGGGAAGAGTACGCGCAATGCTGCTGTGGGGCTGTCCGGGAAGGAACTTGACGTCCGACAAGCCCGCCGCGCTGGCGCTACGCTTCAGATTCTCCGACTCTACCCCTTGGCCTACGAACAGGAACTGAACATTCGGAGCCCTCGCCTCAACGATTCTCGCCGCAGCAAGCACGGTTTCAAGCCCCTGGGCCGCACCCATGTTTCCAGCAAACATGAAATTGAAGCGACCCTGCAACCCCATGTCGGCCCTCAAGCCCTCGTCTCGTTCATGAGGACGAATCACTTCCTCCTCGCACCAGTTGTAGACCACCGAGACATTATCGGGGCCAAGTCCGCGCTCGGCAAGGAGTTCCTTGAATCCCGGGGAGAGTACAACTACGTGGCTGGCCGATCCGTTTACGAGCCAACACCAGCGGTCGATGACGCCAAGAACATACCGGTTCCCCACCGTTCCCGTCGCGAGAAGGCTATCCGGCCAGACGTCCTGGATGTTGTAGACGAACGGAACCCGACGCGAGTGACGAAGGGCGGGAGCCGGTAACCCGATCGTGGCAGGACCCTGAGAAACGACAGACGACGTCGGGGGTCTCGCACGCAAAGGTGCCAATGACGCGTGAAGAAAGGGCGAAACTCACATGGTTGAGCACCCGAAGCGCACGGGAACGCCCATGAAAGGGGAAGTGCGGAACTCTGACGACCGCAATGCCGTCCACCGCTTCACGCTGAACCGACCGAACTCGGTAGCCGGGGTATAGCCTCCCTTTCGGGTAGTGCGGGAACCCCGTCAGCACTTGTCCTGCAACCGGCGGTACTCGGCTGGCATCTGAATGCGCTCACGTGAGCCATGCGCGGCGGAAGAGCACAACACGTATCGTGGGTCTTCCTGCCGAGTCGTCTTGCGCACGCATGAGTCGTCGGTGGACCGATCGTGGATTGCCGATGTGTGCGATTCTCTCCCTTGAAATCCGTTGTGTTGCCGGCGGAGTAGTCTCACGAGCGGAGACGCCAACGGAGCAGTTGAGTCACGATGCTTTTGCGCTGGGCCTCACCGCTTCGGCAGCGGCCAGGATGGTTCCTGCCAGACGCTGGACGCCGACCGCTCTGGAGAAGTGCCTCAGGCCGTACTTGCGACCGCGCTGTCCCATCTCGTCGAGCACTGCAGGCGGCAGTGTGGCGACTCTGGCCATCTGGGCCGCCAGCCAGTCAACCCGATCGGGTTCGCCCAGCCAACCACATTCGGCTTCCCGGATACAGCGCGCCGTGTCGCTCGTGGCGTCTAGCGTTCCCAAGACCGGCTTCGCGGATAGCAGGTACGCCATCAACTTCGAGGGAACGGAACTCATGCCGGCACCGCTGCGCAACGGCAGAAGACACACATGCGCCAGGCTCTGGAGTAGCGGTACATTGGCCACCTCGGGGTCGGAAACGAACTGGACTCCGCTTGCTCGTAAACGTGCGGCCAGTGCCACACAGGCCGCCTTGGCTGAACCATCGCCCGCGATGACCAGTTGAGAGCGTTGAAGCCGTGCAGCATGAAAAGCCTCAATGAGCAATTCCACGCCCGCCACAGGGCCCACGTTGCCGAGGTAGAGGAACGTAAACCGGTCTTCTGGAATTCCGTACCGCGCACACGCTTCCGCCCGGTCTGGCAACCGGTCGAACCGTTGCTCATCGATCCAATTGGGAACCACGACAACCTTTTCACGTGCGAGCCCACGGCTCTCCATGTAGATGCGCTGCATGTTCTCAGAAATCGCCACGACACACGCCGCCCGACGGGCAGCCCATTGATCCAGCGCCGTAAGCGGCTTGGACACAATCCTCCGAGCCAGACCCGGAAGCTTCACCAGTAGCGATTCCGGATAGAGATCCTGAGAGTGGAGCACCAGCGGAACGCCGCGCCGTTCGCAATGCCAGGCGAGAAGGGCCTGGCTCAACAGTGGCCAGGTGTTCGCGTAGACGACATCCACGTCGGAGACGTGGTGTCCAAGGTACCGGCAGACGTGGCGACCAAAGCTCCAACTCTCGCGAAGCCGCAGCAGCAGGCGTGATCGGGGACATGTGAACGATGGGAGGCGTACGACTTCCACCCCAGCTTCAGAGCGCACAAGAGGACGGCCGACTGGCCGAAGTGCGGAGTAATCCGTTCCAAGCGGCCGGGATGGAGGGGGACACAACACCGTGACTCGCGCACCGGCTGCAGCCAGGTGAATAGCCAAGTCCCGTCCCACTTGCGCTGACACAACAGGCTCCGGAGGGTAAACAGCGTTGACGATGACGACATGCCGTGTGCAGGCGAGTCCTCGAATCACTGTCCTCCTAGGGAGTTCTCTGTGCGAACGTGTCCCCCCAATGGCTCTTTCCCGTCGATGTGTCTGAACGCCCAACGCTAGCTCGCAGCTGCTCCTGCTGGTGGCTTCCTCGGGCGTGACAGCTGAGTGTTGACCATCAGTGCATTGTGGGCGTCATCGAAAAGGCGCGCTGCTCAAGCGCGTGACCCGCGCAGACGAAGGGGATCGCCGCTGTCATTGTGTTCGTGCCCGCCGCAGCACGGACCTCGAGCCGCGAGCCAGCTTCTCTCGGTGATCAGTCGCGACGCAGAGACACTCAAGCTGCTGTTTCGATCTTCGCTCGCCTCCCTAGGAGGCCGCCCTCAAGAGGCGTTCGTGTTCCATGATTTCCTCTTCGGTGAAGCGCATCCGCAGAACCTTGGCCGGCACTCCGCTCACGATCGCGTAGCGGGGAACGTCGCCTCGCACGACGCTGCCGGCGGCAATGATGGAACCTCGTCCGATCGTAGCCGGCGTCAGGAAGATGGCCCCATGCCCTATCCACACGTCGTCTTCGACGACGATCTTGTACTTATCACCACGTCCGGAGTCCCACATCGCGGTTCCGACCACGTCGAATCGATGGTCGTCGCTGTTGAGAAACGCCACGTTGGCCGCGATCATCACCTTGTTACCGATCTCCGTGTCCGCCAGGAATATGCATCTCGAGCCAATGCCGACCCAGTCGCCCAGTACGATGTGTCGGTGCGGTGACCAGAAGCTGGCGCTCCACTGGCAGTGGATATACCGGCCGTGCCTGATCCACGGATAGCGAATCCGGAAGATCAGGAAGTTGCGGATGGCGTTGAGCGCGCGTTTCACGTCGATCGCAAGGCTCATGCGCGCCTCCTGTCCGGAAACCAGTTCCGAAGGGTCTCCAGCAGAGGGGCGACCTCGCCTTCCCAGTTGTGTCGCGCGAGAAAGGCCTCCCGGGCCCGCCGCCCCATCTCCCGGCACATGTCGGGATTGTCCCGCAGGCGGACAATGGCATCCGCAATACTGGCTGGATCCTCAAAATCGGCTAGTACTCCGCATCGTTCTGCTCTGATCACCGGGGCGATGCCCTCGTCATAGACCGGGGCAAGGATAGGCAAGCCAGAGGCCATGTACTCGTACAGTCGGTTCGGTTGGGTCCCGGCCCCGAGTAGCCGTCCGTGCCCAATCATGCCGAGGTCGCAAGATCGAAGGACTTCTGGCACTTGCGCCATCTGGATCGGAGCTCGAAGGTCCACCACGTCGTTCAGACCCAGGTGCGCGACTTCGGCTTCAAGATTGGCGCGGGCGCTCACGGATGTCTGATCGACCCATTGGAACATCACGACCCGTAGTCCTGGCACTCTAGCTGCGGCAAGCGCCAGAGCACGGAGGACGGTGGCCGTTCCGTTGGAGACAATGCTCTTGCCGTGCATGATCGTGAAGGTCCGCCTTGTGGCGCTGCACACGTCGGCTGGCAGTGGGTCGGCGAACCACTTCGGCGCGCAGTTGCGAACGACCATACATTCGCGGGCGCAGGCGCGATACGGCGCGAGCACGCCCTCGCTGACGCCTATCACCAAGTCACACTTCGAGCACGATCGTGAGATCAGAGTCCGAACGGCAAGGCGGGCGAGGGGAAGAGCGAACCGCGGCGCCCAGTTTTGGACATGCAAGCGATCGTACAGTTCATGCATGTCGAACACCGCCCGTGCTTTGAACTTCTTTGCCAGAGCAACAGCCACGGGTGCGGAATCTGGCTCGGTCGCAAGATAGACATCCACTCGCTCAACGCGAGCTGCCGTCCGAGCCAATCTTCGCGAAAACAGCCTCGCCATTCGGCTCTGGGGGCGCACAAAGAGCCGGTACGAACAACCCGCAAGCGGCGGGGGGGCCCCGGGACCCTCGACGTACTTGTAGTCTGGGCCAACCCAAGTGACCTGGACACCGTCCCGAACGAGCGACTCGGCCAGTTTTCGCCGCAACCGCACATCGTCAACCGGGTGCCCGGTTGTGAGGATACACACGTGGATGGGATTAGACGTATCGTGCATTCTTCTTGATCACCGAAGGAAACCTGCTCGGCGGAGGATGTCGCGGCCAGCCGTCAGCGCTCTGGCGACCAGCGTGGATGTGGGATATTCGTCGTGGCTGTGCAGCGGGAGCGCCATGATCTGGTTCCACTCATCGGTTGAGAACTTCAGCTTCCTGAGGATCAACTCGAGGTCATCTCTCATCATCTCTTCGGTGTACGCCGTTGACTGCAACTCCTCCAACGCGGCATCCCGGGAGATCTGTCCACTGAGAATCAGGCTGGACAGGTGGGCCAGGCGTTTGTCGTAGCCGAAACGCTTCGGCAGCCACCATCCCTGAAAATATCGGGTCCACCTCGACTCGAAGTGCTTGCCACCGTAGTACTGCCAGCCGAATTCCTGTTCGAGCGTGCGCATGGCGGCCGACTTGTCATACGGCAGCAGATCCAAGGGCTTCGCGACCCGCATGCCCCCCAACAGCGTGTACAAGATGCCGTACCGTGCGCTGCTCATCCGCGGAAAGGACCCCAGAGGTTTTTCGCCAAGGCGCCTGTGGACCGCCGTCATATGGCGCAGGTCCTTGGAACTGTAGCCCCACGCCGGCGGCAACACGGACTCGCAGGCGAAGTTCTGGCCGCTCAGCACCCATTTAATGCGGTGTCTCGCAGCCAAACCATAGAAGGCAGCGAAGATGACGTGGTCCTGCGGTGTGTCTTGGTTCGGAAGTCCCGCCTTCAGGAATGCCCGCTGCAGATCTGCCATCTCCTCCCAATTGATGACGACGGTGGTCAAATCGAACCCGCACGACTTGACGATGCGTTCGATGTTCCGCACGGCGATGTCCGAGTTCCAGCCGGCGTCCGTGTGGACAACCAATGGGCGCAGGCCCTCTCGTTTTGCGATGAAGGCCAGATACGAACTGTCGACGCCGCCGCTCAGACCGAGCGCGCAGTCGTACTCTCGTTGTCGGCCATCGGTCTTGATTCGATTGATGAGCGCCTCAAACGCCAATGGATTCCCGGCCGGCGACCATTGCGAGAGGATCTGGTTGCGGAAGAACGGAACCCAGCTCGACACCCCATTCTCGTCGAACGTGATGTCGGGATCCGTCGTGTCCATCACCGTCACGGTGCACTGCCGATATCCTGGCTGATTTGGCCTGATGATGTTCTTGACCATCAGTACACATCCTTTGTCAGATCAGCCTGTGACGGATACGTGATGAGGACGGCCCGATGTTTGCCAACGAAAACAAACAGACTCCCGGCGGCTGCCGCAGAAGCCCGTCCCTCACGAAAGACCTCGCGAATGTGGCTCAACTTCCCCGCGCCGCCGCACGCCACCAGCGGCACCGGGATTGCGTCGGCAACTCTGCGCGTGAGTTCCAGGTCGTACCCCTCCATTGCCCCATCGCGATCAATGGAGGTCAGCAGGACCTCTCCGGCGCCGGAGTCGCTCGCTCGCCTCGCCGCGGCGACAGGGTCGAGCCCCGTCGCCTGCCTTCCGCCATTGACGAACACCTCGTACCGGCCTAACACCTTCCGCCGAACGTCTATCGAGACGATCACGCTCTGACTGCCGAACTCTCGGGCAGCTTCTTCGACGAGTTTGTGGTTCCTGATCGCCTCGGTGTTGAGTACCACCTTCTCGAAGCCTGCTTTGAATAGTCGGCGCATCTCGTCCATCGACGTAATCCCCCCGCCGTAGGCCACCGGCATGAAACACTCTCCAGCCAACTGTTGCAGCAGCTCGAAGTTCGGGGGCCGGCTGGCCGGCGTCGCGGCGATGTCGAGGATGACGAGTTCGTCGGCCTCCTTCTCGCTGAAAAGACGGACGGTGTTAAAGCAGTCTCCCAGATACACCGGATCGACGAATCGGCGTGTCTTGACAAAGCCGCTGTTCCGGAGCAAGAGGCACGGGATGATCCGCCCGGTGCTCATCACGTCGAGCTACCGGCAAGCCGCACTGGCGGGCGACCAAGCGGCGAACGCGCGGAAGAACTCCAGACCGAACCGATGGCTCTTTTCCGGATGATACTGCGTGCCCAGAATGTTCTCTTGGCAGACGCCGCTCACAAACTCGTGCCCGTACTCGGTAAGCGATAGGACGTCGCTCGGATCGCTGCACTGCAGATGGAACGAGTGAACGAAATAGAAACGACGGGGAGTCTCGGGATCCGCGAAGATGGGCGACGGCCGGCACACTCGGATATTGTTCCAGCCCATGTGTGGAACCTTTCGTCGATCGGCGTCGTCGAAACGAAACCGGACGCTGTGCGCGTCCAGCCAGCCAAGCCCGCGTTCCTGGCCCTCTTCGCTCGCGGTGCCGAACAACTGCATCCCGAGGCACACGCCAAGAATCGGCACCTTGTCCCCGAGAACCCTCTGGTCCAGGGCCTCAGCGTACCCCAGGTCACGTAGCTTTCTCATCGCGTTGTCGAACGCGCCGACTCCAGGCAAAATGATCTTGTCTGCCCGCAGGAGATCGGCCGGTCCCGTCGATGGCTCCGCAGTAACCCCGATCTTTTTCAGCATGTTCAGGATTGAGCCTATGTTGCCCATGCCGTAGTCGACCACAATCACAGGGCGGTTGCTCCTTGCATGTCAGCCACAACGGCAGGCTGCCGCTTCTTGATGACAATGCGGAGAGACTTGGGGGAGACCCAAAGTAGGAAGCAGAGCACTATCCATCCGTTCGACAGCAGTTGGGTGAACAGCGACGATTCGGAAAGGAGGATTCCCTGGATCAGCATCAGCGGCACCATGATATCTGCCCGGGCTCTGGCCGTAAATGCATCGGTCACCCAGAAGACGACTGCGACGACACAGGAGATCACGAGGACGCCGCCAAGGCCGGCAGCTACCAGCCCATCCTGCGCCCAAGGATGGCTGGGCGAAGAGGCTCCGGGGAACCCCAAGTAGGACTCTGCGACAGCCCAAGGAAGAGCTTGGTCAAACGGGTACTGGATGAACGACGCAACGCCCTTCACGTGGGACCAGTACGTGTACCCGTTGGCTTCGGCAAACCTGGCGTAGACTACTGTGCTGAGTCCCTGGTACCCGAAGTACCGCATCACGAATAACGACAGCACGCCTTCAATCGCATTTGGAATCCCCAGGACCGCGTTCGCAACCAGGGTGCACGAGATCAACAGCGCACTGCTCCAGTACGTGTACTGGATCGCGACCCGCCCATTGTCGCGGCGGCAGAAGAACCACGCGAGCATCACGAATGCCGGCGTGAGCAGCGCGAACTTCGCCGCTGTTGCGGCGTAGATCAGCACTTCTGCGAAGCACCCTAAGCCGAGAAGCAAGAGCCTCTTTCTGATCAAGCCGATGAGAATCAACAGCGGCGCGACAACATACGTGACCCATGCGAAGACGTAGCCTGAACCAAAGAGGCCCAGGATACCGCTGGCTTCCTCCTTCGCGCGTCGCGAGCCACTCGCGTCGAACAAATTGGCGAATGTCAGGTTTGACGATCCCAAGCTGAGCGCGAAAGCCACGCATAAACCGCACAGGGCCACCAAGACCCCGACAAACAGCCACCACCGTGTTGGAGGCACCTTGACCGATCGGACAGGCACATGGAACGACCAGGCGATCAGGCCAAATCCCAACGCGAGAACGAGTTGTGTCGATGGACCGCGGTCCCAGGAGGCGCTGGTGAAGAGCAGGCAGAACTCCGATGGGAGATAGGAGAGGTTGTAGAGAACAAAGAACACTAGGATCGTTCGCCGCCCCGACCTCAGCGGCACCAGCAAGGCCGGCCCCAACACGAGGGCGTAAGTGTAGACCATGGCCCACGTACTGGATGGCACCAAGGAGAATCCGAAGTACTCCCACTGCGTCGAGAGGTACGTCACGTAGACCAGGTGGAAGAGCACGGCTAAGCACAGGACACGCAGAACGGTCTGCGTACGGGTTGCCGTGTGGAAGACGCGGGGCCTGTTCGTTGTGGCCGGGGCGCTCATGCAAGTGTCCGTATCAGCGACGCGACCGCAAGACCTCCGATGGTCCAGTAGAAGGCGGAGACGGTCGCGGGGCGACAGGACGTTGTCAGGAGTCGCATGGAAACGCCGGCCACGCGACAAATGACGACCAGGTAGACCAGGTAGAACACGAAGCCCGACACCGCGTAGCCTTCGGCCACCCGGTGCCCTCCGACCCCCGTCGCGGCGACCAGAACTATCGCCACTCGCAAAATCAGACCACTCGTTTGCAGGATCATGGCGGTCAGCTGATGCGAGGTTACATACAGGACCTGCGAGACCGGAGAACTCAAGAACTGGAACACGAACCAGGGCGTCATCCAGGCGATCAGCACCCCGGCACGTTGCCAGCCAGTTCCAAAGACGGGTCCACAGACCCACGGGGCGAGGATCCCGGCAAAAATCATCGGCCCGACACCGACGCTCGCCAGTTTCCCGATCACGTCCGCGGTGAACCCGGGGAGCCGACCTTCGCGATGCTCGGTGACGGCATGGGCATAGTAAACCTGAGACACCGACGAGCCAATCAGGGACAGCGGCGCCTGCATTAAGCGCATACCGAGCATGAGGAAACCGACTTCAGCCCCCGGCGCGTGCTGGGCGACCAGAAGAAACGGGACCTGGATCGCCGCCGCATTGGCGAACGCCTCGGGGGCCGTGTACATGGGAAAGCGCCTGAAGTCAGCCGCGGCTTTCCTCATGCCACTGAGGGTGATCTTCCGGAGCGCTAGGCTGTCCTCCTTGAGCGCGCCTCTGCCAAGCCCCAGAAATCCGGCGCCACTCATGAAGAGCTGACCGGTGATCAGGCCGAGCGCCCCGGCTCCACCCCACCCCAGAAAGAGTTGGATCACTGCACCACCGGAAGCCTGCGTGAGGCGGGTCCGAGCGATCCTCGGGAATGCTCGGTTCCTGACGGCCCAGAACTGGAGGGTGACATAGGCTCCGGCCCCGCCGAGGCCGATAGGGAGCAACCAGAGCAACCCCGCAAGCGCGCGCTGACGCACGAGATCTGCGATCTCGTCGCGGAAGAACGCAACGGCGATCGCGCTCACACCAGTGGTGAGTGCCACGCAGAGGAGCGCAACTCCAAGCAGATTGGCGGCAGTCTCATCCTGCTTGGGTATCGGAATGGCGGTTTCGTACTGCCCCCCGACGATGACGGCCATCACGCCCAGAACTGCCAGGAACACGCCGAGGGTGCTGAAGTCGTAGGGAGTATAGATCCGCGTAAGGAGAGGCGTGATGAGAATCGGCAACGCCTGCGCTGAGGCTGTACCACCGGTCAGCACGGCAACTGACCGCAGGAAGTCCGTCTTGAGCAACGCCTGCAGCCTGAGACTGAGCGAGGCGCGAAAGTCAGCGGTCATTCGGGGAGGGTTGAAGGGCCACAGGCCATCCCGGCAAGTCTACAAGGGAACACGCCGGCCCGCTGTGTCCCCGGGGGCCCGACGTTGAGTATGCTCCAACCTGCGCAGTGTAAAGCTGAGCGCTCATCCCAACCGTACCTCAACGGCGCAGGGACTCGCTCGACACGTACGCCGCCACCGCTGCAGCTATCTGCCGGGCGGCCTGCCCGTCACCGTAGAGGTTTGGCGGCAGACCTTGTTCTGGCCACGCAGCGCGATCGGCGGCGGAGACAATCCGCTCACACGCTGCTCCCGCCGGAGCATGGACACCCGCATCTGCCAGTTCCACCCGTTCGGTCTGGTCACGCAGTGTGGCGCATGGAGTGCGGTGAAACGCGGTCTCCTTCTGGAGGCCGCCGGAGTCGGTGAGGTCGAGTCGAGCGGCGCTCACGAGTGCCTGAGTGTGGAGGCAGGGCTGTGGCTCGATGCTCAGACCCCCGGGCTGATTCAGCGCACGCACCTTTTCGCGCGTGCGAGGGTGGGCAGCCCACACAACCGGCATATGCCTCCCAATCTCACTGAGCGCCGCGACGATGCCGTCCCACCGCGCCGCATGGTCGGTGTTCTCGGCTCGGTGGACGGTGGCAAACGCAAATCCCCGGGAGGGCAAGCCAAAGTCTCGACAGAGGCTTTCGGCCTTCTCCGCAATGGCCTGCTGGGGATACTGGACCACATCGAGCACTCCGTCCCCAGTGCGAACCACCCCGTCCGTGATGCCTTCGGCCCTAGGGTTGGCGACGCGGCGTCTGTCGGAGCGAATAGCAGCGCGGAAACGTGGTCCGTCGCACACGGTTGATTTCTTCAGGCATCGCCCGGTCGAACGAGCGCAGCCCGGCTTCACCATGCGCCACCGGAATCCGCGGTCCGAGGCGCTGTCATCTCGTCCCGCCATCCGGTGACAGCAGAGGATGCCTCGGGCCGTCGTCGCACGGCTTCGCCGTGCGAATGGTGTGAACGAGCTCAATCGAGGATCGCGCGTCGGCAACGCCGTGTCCCTGGCCGTCCAGCGTGCGAGCGTACACACGCGTGTGGAGGTCGCCAAATCCCTCAGTGAATTCAACTTCGTCGCCGTCCACCACCATGGATCGGAAGGTCGTTCGGCCGGCCGCACGAGCAGGGTTGGGGAGATCCCGGGGAGACACCGAGAGAAACCACCGCACGTTTGCCTTCTGCAACTGGATGAATCCGGCCATCTTGTCGGGTTCGCGAAGATGGACCCGGCTGGCGCGCACAGGCCCAAACAACCATATCAGCAAATCGAAGAGGTGAATGCCGATGTTGGTAACGACTCCGCCAGAACGTTCCTCGATACCCTTCCAAGACACGTGGTACCACGGTCCGCGGCTTGTTACGTATGTGAGCACGACCTCCCGCGGGCCGGCGTCTGGCTGAGCCTCCAGTCGGGCTTTGACGCCTTGGAGTGCCGGGTGCGAGCGCAACTGCAAAACCGTGGCAATCCTGCAACCAGTCTCTCTTTCCAGCTCCTCCAAAGTGTCCAGATTCCAGGGATTGATCACCAGCGGTTTCTCGCAAATGACATTGGCACCGTTGCGCAGTCCAAGCCGGATATGGGCGTCGTGTAGGTAGTTGGGCGAGCAGACGCTGACCCAGTGCACGCGCCCGGCATCAGGCCCCCGGTGCAGTTTGTCGAGGTGCCGGTCGAAGCGCTCGATCTCTGGGAAGTAGCGGACGTCGAAGCCAAACTGATCGAGAATGCCGACGGAATCGTTGGGGTCGGTAGCGGCCACTAACGTGTTCCCGGTGTCGCGGATAGCCTTCAAGTGCCTCGGCGCAATGTAACCGCCGACGCCAATAACTGCGAAATTCAACATAGGAGTTCCGCTGCTATTCTAGCTCGCGCCGCCGACGCACCGCGGCAGCGAAGACCCCGAGATTGATACTGCCGGCGCGCACCGACAAGTCAATCGAGGGCGCCGCACCCATCAACGGCGGCGCCAAGATCTGGTTGAGACCCAACCAAGGCGCCGCTGGTGGTGGGCGGGACTACCCACGAGCGGACCGTTCCGACGCCGCATGGCGTGGTCCTTGCGGCGCCGCGCAGCAAGTCACGCGCACGGGTCTCCCACGAACTCGAGCGGGCGGCTTCACCAGCGGAAGCCGGGTAGGACGCCGCGCGTCAAGACAGAGTGTGGGTGCTGTTCGAGGCCAGACGGCGGATGGCTCGACGTGTGGAGCCTCGGACAACCTGGCTTCCAAGCCGAAACCGCCAGACTCGGTAGCCGCTCCGCAGTTGGGAACACGGCGTTCGGCCGGTAGTGCACACAACTTCGCCCTGTCACTTACAGGGCGAAGGCCAGCAAGTGCTCCCTGGTGAGACGGCCGCGCGCCAGCCCGGCTCGCAAACAACCACCGCAGGCAACCAGCCACCCTTGCGCGGGAGTACCATCCCGGCGCGCGGCTCGCTCATGCGAAGAACGGCCTCATTCTATCTCGTCTGTGAGGTCAGTCAACGGCAATACCGGAAGTGTTCGCGTTGCTGTAACAGCCAGACGCTGATGCCGTGAGCCAATCCGCCGCACCTCGCTTCGCACGTCGCCGCTTGAGCACGTCGCCACGACGATGATTTCGTCGTCGTCCATGCACGAAGTCACGCCGACGTGCGCGCACCTCGCCCCCCTGCGATAGAATCGTCCCAAGGAACTCGTGGCTACCATCGACGCCTTCCGCCCCGAGGATGGACGCGCCATCACGGCTATGTACCGCCGCGTATTCGGCAACGCCGCGGCGGAGGGTTATCGCCTGCGCTGGGACTGGCAGTACCGCCGGAACCCGAACTGTCCGCCCGAGGGCCCGCAGATCTGGATCGCGCGGGAAGGCCCGACCATCATCGGCCAGTACGCGACCATGCCCGTGCGGCTCGTGGTGAACGGCCAGGAGATGGACGCGTCCTGGGGCATGGACGTCATGGTGGCGCCGGAGCGGCAGCGCCA
>Ga0315276_10000414_pt1 | contig 36500 bp, 30 predicted proteins | sample YL17G05_0_MG_FD_204542 | JGI IMG/M metagenome (GOLD analysis project Ga0315276, IMG submission 204542) | Sediment microbial communities from Yellowstone Lake, YNP, Wyoming, USA - YL17G05_0 | ecosystem: Environmental > Aquatic > Freshwater > Lake > Sediment | place: USA: Wyoming | collected...
CCCAACGAAACCGATTTGGACGACAGACCCCGCATCATCGGCGGCAGAATCGATATGGGCGCCTACGAATTTAACCACGTCCCCATCGCAAACGCCGGCCCAGACCAGACCGTTGAGGCCCAAGCCCCTTGGGGCGCAATTGTCCACTTAAATGGCTCCAACTCCAGCGATGCCGACTCTACACCCGGCACAAATGACGATATAGTCTCTTTCAACTGGTATGAAGAAATCGACCCCTGCGACTCAAACTCGAATGTCCCTCTCGGCACAGGCCAAACATTAGACTGCAATCTCCCCCTCGGCCCCCACACCATCATCCTCGAAGTAACCGACAACGCCGGCGAATCAGACACCGATGAGGTAATAATCACCGTTCAGGATACCACCCCTCCGCAGTTTAGTTTATCTGTTACCCCTACAATCCTCTGGCCGCTAAGTAAAAGAATGATAAAGATTACTCCTGACTGGATAGTAACGGATTTGTGCGACCCCGACCCCAATGTATCATTGGTTAACATACAAGCCAGCGAACCAGCCGCCGGCGACATCCAGACAAACCCCGAGGGCTCTATATACTTGCGTGCTTGGCGCAGCAGTAACGCAGCCGGCAGGATTTACACCATAACCTTCCAAGCTGTTGATGATTCCGGCAACACCGCTCAGAGCAGTGCAACCGTTACCGTCCCCCACGACCAGCGCGTTTCTAAGTGACGAATGTAAAGCGGCTCTTGCCTGCCTTTGAATGACGTGGTCGGGACCCCGCTGATTTCACTTTCGCTTGTCATTCCCCCGCAGGAGCGAATTAAACCACTATATTCACTAATCGCGACTTAATCACAATGACCTTTTTCGCCGCTTTACCGCCCATAGCGCTGATTACTTTTTGTAAACTTAACGCCTTTTGTTTTATCTGCTCCTCATCCGCCTCCGCAGCCACGACTATCTTGTCCCTTATCTTGCCGTTGACCTGCACCGCAAGCTCAATTTCCTTTTCCTTGATAAGCTCCTTGTCATACTCCGGCCAACTCTCGCAAGCCAGGCTTTTATTATGCCCCAATCTGGCCCATAGCTCTTCAGCAATGTGAGGCGCAAACGGCGCCAAAATCAAAACGAATTTTTCAACGACCGATTTCATCGACAATTGACTATTGCTTCTAACACTCTCTGTGTCCTCTGTGTTCTCTGTGGCTAATTTTTTACTGAGGTGATTTACAAAAATCATCATCTGGCTTATCGCCGTGTTAAAGCCGAAGGTTTCAATGTCATTGCCGACCTTCTTTATGGTTTGATGCAGCAGCCGCAGCGTCTGCTCATCCACATTAGCATCTTTCACCGCCTCGCAAAGACCGCCGCTGTCCTCGTCGATTATTATCCGCCAGACCCGCTGCAAAAATCGATATACACCCTCAAGTCCCTGCATACTCCACGGCTTGGTCGCCTCTAACGGCCCCATAAACATCTCATAAAGCCGCATTGAATCGGCGCCGTAATCAGCGACAACCTTGTCAGGATTGACAACGTTGCCGCGCGACTTGCTCATCTTCTGGCCGTCCTCGCCCAGAATCATCCCCTGATTAACCAGTTTCTTAAACGGCTCTTTCGTGCTGACATACCCCAAATCGTAAAGCAGCTTGTGCCAGAACCGCGAATACAAAAGGTGCAGCACCGCGTGCTCGGCCCCCCCGATATACAAATCGACCGGCATCCAGTATTTTTCCTTTTCCGCCTCCCAGCCCCGCTTGTCATTATCCGGGTCCATATATCGTAGATAATACCAGCAACTACCCGCCCACTGCGGCATCGTATTGGTCTCCCGTTTGGCCTTCGTCCCGTCAGGCAGGTTAACCTCGACCCACTCGCTAATCTTGGCCAGCGGCGATTCGCCCGTCCCCGGCGGCTTGTAGTCTTTCGTCTTCGGCGGCAGCAATGGCAAATCCTGTTCTGTAAGCCCAACGACACGCTCATCGCCAATATGCAGAATCGGGAAAGGCTCGCCCCAGTATCGCTGCCTGCTGAAAAGCCAGTCACGCAGCTTATAGTTTATGGCCTTTTTGCCCAGCCCCCGGCCTTCAAGCCATTTCGTAATTTCTTCCTTGAACTTTGCCGTCGACAAACCGCTGAACCGCCCGCTGTTAATCGCCTTGCCGTCTCCGATAAAGCACAATTTCTCCTGCCTGGCCAGTTCGGCCTCTTTCTCATCGGGCGGCTCAACAACCTGTATGATTGGCAGGTCAAATTTCTTTGCGAATTCAAAGTCCCGCTCATCGTGTGCCGGCACCGCCATAATCGCGCCCGTCCCGTAGCTTATCAGAACATAGTCGCTTATCCAGATTGGTATCTTTTCGCCGTTGACCGGGTTTATCGCATAAGCCCCCACAAAAACACCGGTCTTTTCCTTCGCTAAATCCGTTCTGTCCAAATCGCTTTTGCGGGCTGTCTCCTCGCGATATTTCTGAACCTCTGCTTTCTTATCTTTGCTCGTAATCACATCAACCAGCTTATGCTCCGGCGCCAAAACCATATACGTAGCCCCGAAAAGTGTGTCTGGACGCGTGGTAAAAATGCGAATAACGTCGTCGTGGCACGGCCATCCTGGCCGTGCTTCCACAGGCTGGAAGCCCGTGCCACCTGCGACCTTGAAATCCACCTCCGCCCCAACGCTTTTGCCAATCCAGTCGGTCTGCAGTTTTTTTATCGATTCCGGCCAATCCACTTCTTTCAAATCATCGAGCAGCCGTTCAGCGAATTTAGTTATCCGCAGCATCCACTGCCTCATCGGCTTCCTGATTACCGGATACCCCCCTCGTTCGCTCACTCCCCCTATGACCTCCTCATTCGCCAATACCGTCCCCAGTTCGGGACACCAGTTCACCGCAACCTCAGCCTCATAAGCCAGCCGATGGTCGTCTATGTATTTCTGCTTCTCTGCCTCACTCAAACCTTCAGGAATCGGCAACTGTTCGATTGGCCTTGCCTTTTGCGGCTTTTCATCGAAATAGCTATTGAAAAATTTCAGGAATATCCACTGCGTCCACTTGTAGTAACCGGGGTCTGTGGTATTGACTTCCCTGTCCCAGTCATAGCTAAAGCCCAGCGCCTTTATCTGCCTGCGTATATTCTCTATGTTATTATTTGTGGTTATGGCAGGGTCGGTGCCGGTGCTGATTGCGTACTGCTCCGCCGGCAGCCCGAAAGCGTCCCACCCCATCGGGTGCAGAACGTTAAAGCCCTTCATCCTCTTATACCTCGCGACTATATCGCTTGCGGTATAACCCTCCGGATGGCCGACGTGAAGTCCCTGTGCGCTCGGATAGGGAAACATATCCAGCACATAATATTTCGGCCTGGATTTATCACAGTCAGCAGCTTTGAACGTCTTATTTTGTTCCCAGTATTGCTGCCACTTCTTTTCTATAACGTTGAAATCGTATTTTGAGTTTCCCATTTATCAATCATCAATTCCCTGCGTGCGGGCATTTGAAATCGCTGCACCCGTGACACTTCTTTGATTCGCCTTCTTTGACCCTCGGCGCAAACGCGGAAATCTGCTTTTTCAAATCCTCGCTGCCGCAGTGGCCGCACCGCTTCACACCCCTTTCGCTCGCCGTTTCCAGAAATTCACTTATCCTGCCGCACTTCCCGCACTTATATTCGAATATAGGCATTTTAATAAATCCAAATAACCACTGTAAACTCTGTAGTATACTATAAAAAAACGGTAAAAAGCAAGGAAAAAGAAATCAACCACGCTAAAGCAAGAACGGCAATACTTGCTTTTTTACCGGGTTGTTAATACAATTCCTGTGGCATGAAAAGCTGGGTAAAAAATGGCCAAAAGAAAATTTCATCAAAAATCTGATATAAGTAAGATTTCTACTCCATCCAATATGCCGGAGCTGGCCTTCGCTGTTGACTATGGAGTGGATATACAGGCGCTAATCGCCAATCTTAATCGGCCTGTAGCCGAGCGTATCAGACGACACCAGATTGCGTTGGATACTTTTCAAAAACTTCGTAATGCAAAAAAATTATGAAACAAGATTATCTCGATTTACTGGTGCGGCTAAAAAAAAACGGCGTTAAATTCGTAATAATAGGCGGATTCGCAGGGGTTGTGCACGGCTGCACTGTTGTAACGCAGGATATTGACATCTGCTGCCGGTTTACCTGCGATAACCTTTTGCGATTACAGGCTGCCTTGGCAAAGTTGCGTCCTGTTCATCGAATGACCCCTCAAAAAATAAAGTTATCTTTAACCAAAGAGAATTGCAAAGACCTGAAAAACTTATATCTTGACACAGACTCCGGCCAGCTTGATTGTCTGAGTTTTGTGCAGGGAATAGGCGATTTTGAAAGTGTCCTGCAGGCAAGCCAGGCCATAGAGATGGAAGGTATTAAATTTAACGTCCTCAGAGTCGATGCACTTATAGAATCGAAGAAATCGCTCAACCGTCCGCACGACAGGGAAGCCATTATCCAGCTCGAAGCGATTAAAAAAATTCAGAAAAATTCAGGAAAGTGTTCTTCTTAAAGAATTATTGGTAGGATTATGACCCCCGCCTTACAAAATTTATATTCAAAAATCGGCATAACAATTTCTCCGTCATAAACAAAAAATCGGGGCGAGAGGATTTGAACCTCCGACCTCTGCGTCCCGAACGCAGCGCTCTAATCCAAGCTGAGCTACGCCCCGATAAGTCAAGCTTATAGTCTATCACACAAATCCCTTGATTGCAAGCTACAATAAATTCACCGGGTCCATATCCACAGCGACCTTCACCGCAGGCCTAATCGGCTCCTCCGACCGCAACGCCGTAAACAGCCGCAATACATTTTCCGCCTGCGGCCCCTGAACAATTATCTGCATCCTGTGAAACCGTTGTATACGGTTTATCGCCGCCTCAACAGGCCCTCGAACAATCAACTCCAGCCCCTCCCGCTCGATAATATTATCTATCCTTTCCCGCATCAGTTTAGATGCCGCCTGGAGTCTCTCAAAATTCATGTCCTGCATTACCACAACCGCCATCCGCCAGAACGGCGGCAGATTGCACGCCTTGCGGTGCTTCAGCTCCTCCTCCACAAATCCGCTGAAGTCCCCTTTCAGTGCAAACTTTATCGCCGGCTGCTCAGGCAAAAACGTCTGCACAAACACAACCCCCTTTTTCGCAGACCGCCCCGCCCTGCCAGCAACCTGCGAAATCAACTGGAACGTCCTCTCGTTCGCCCGAAAGTCCGGCAGGTAAAGACACGTATCGGCACTGATAATCCCCACCAGCGTCACGTTCGGAAAATGCAGCCCCTTTGCAAGCATCTGCGTCCCTGCCAGAATATCAATCCGTCCCTCGCTGAAATCTCTCAGCATGTGGTAGTAATCCTTCCCCGCCATGGAATCGCTGTCGACCCTCGCAATACGGGCCTGCGGAAATTTACGCCCCACTTCCTCCTCAAGCCGCTGCGAACCCATCCCTATCATCGCCATTCCCTTGCCGCACAGGGGACACTTCTCAGGCACAAGCGTCTGCGCCAGGCAATAGTGACACACCGCATAACCGTAATCTATGTGCCTGCCCATCACCGTTTGCATCCGCCAGCCGCCTGAAACCCCCGATTTGTGAAAGGTAAGCGTTACATCGCAGTTCCGGCAGTGCAGCGTATGCTTGCACGATGGGCAAAATATAAAATTGCTGTACCCTCGCCTGTTCAAAAGCAGTATCGCCTGCTCTTTTCTCGCCAGAACGTCCTTCAGCCGCTCCGCCAGCGGCTCGCTTATCAGCTCAAGCCCCCTCTGCGCAGAATACATATCCTGTAGACTGACAAGCCTCATCTCCGGCATCGGCAGGTTCATCACCCTCTTGGCCAGCCTCACCATATCGAAATGCTTTTTGATCCTCGTGTTCAGCAGCGTCTCTAATGATGGCGTGGCGCTTCCGAGAATACAATGTGCATTCGCCAACTGCACCCGCTTTATCGCCACGTCCCTGCCGTTATATCTCGGTGCGCAGTCCTGCTTGTAGCTTGGGTCGTGCTCCTCATCGACAACGATAAGCCCCAGCCTTTGCAGCGGCGCAAATACCGCCGACCTCGCCCCGATGACCACGTCCGCCTCGCCCGCCTTTACCTTCTGCCACTGAACGTTCCGCTGCGCATCCGTCAGCCCCGAATGCATCACCGCTATTCTCTTGAATCTGCTGCTGAACCGCTGCACCGTCTGCGCCGTAAGCGCAATCTCCGGCAGCAGCACAATAGCCCCTTTGCCCTTTTTCAAAACATATTCGATTGCCCTGATATAAATTTCCGTCTTGCCGCTGTCCGTAACGCCGTATAAAAGCGTAACGCCGAAATTTCCCTCGTCGATTTTGGAATTGATATGCGACAGCGCCTTTTCCTGGTCTTCGTTGAGGATGACTTTTTCCGCTCTCATCATCATCCCCTCCGGAATGGCCGGCAGCGACCTAAAAACTGTCCTTTGTGTGATTTTCACAACCAGCCCCTGCGCCAGCTTCTTCACTGGCCCCTCCCCGCACCCAGCCGCTTCCAGCACCTCTTGTAAATTTACTGCCGTTTCCGGCCCCAATGCCTCCTTATTTTGCAGATATTCTATAATAAGTCCCTGCTTTTTACTTTTTGATTTTTGATTTCTGATTTCTGATTTCTTCTCTGTGTCCTCTGTGCTCTCTGTGGCTGATTTCGGTCTTTGGTCTTGAGTCTTGAGTCTTGAGTCTATCAGGTATACGTATTTTTCTGTTTTTACACCTATCCCCTTTTTCACCGCCGCCGGCACCATCGCCGCCAGAACCTGCCCGAGGGGACACACATAATAGCTGCTAATCCACCGCGCCAGCTCCATCAGCTCCGCATCCACCAGCGGCTCTTTATCAACCACCCTCAATACTTTCTTTAGCTTAAACCCTCGCCTTTTTTCTTTTCTTTTTATCTCTGTGTCCTCCCTGCCCCTGCAAGTCGTAGGCAGGGGTGTATCCTCTGTGGCTAAATCTATCCCCACACAAAACCCCGTTTCAAGTTTATTTTTCCTCCCGAACGGCACTTCGACCCGCTGCCCCACCTCTATCGGCCAAAGCTCATCCGGCAGCAGATAACTGAACTCATTATCCACCCCGCTCTCAAATGCTACCTGAACAATATGCCCGCAAATCTCTTCCTCGCCCCCTTCTGATGCAAACAAACTGTCGCTTTTGTATTTACTCATTTATTAACCAGATATGTTAGTTGGCACATACAGCCTGGATACCATGGTGGAACATCATAGAGATTTAGATTTTGAGACCACCGAAAAGACTTTTCCTTTTCTTTACAATAATCGGAGCAATCAGGGTGAATTTCTATTCTTTTCGGCTCGTTATCCTGAATATCCTTATACGACCAGAATTTTCTCTGTACAAAATCTTCAAGGAATTTTGCCTTCAGTCGTTGGTATCTTAGCCAATCTTGTGGCAGTCTATCAAAAGGAGAACGTACTGCTTTGACCCACCCATTTTTGATTTCCGGTATTATATTCGTGATTTCGTCTGGAGTGGCTCCTGACAAAATTTTCTCGATAATTGTTTCTTTTGTACGACCTTTACCAGCATTCAACTGATTACTAATTTCTCTAACTTTATCTATTGGCATCTGCTTAAGAAATCCTTCAATATCAGTTGGTTGGCCAAACTCGATAAGTTTGTGTTTCTCTAAAACGCTGCGAATGGCTGGTGATATCAGCCTTCCAAACCATGGGAACAGTTGAGTAACTTCACGAGGAAATTTACAGTATATCTCGTATGCTTCACTATAAGATAGAGGTATCGATGGTTCTTCTTGCATCTCTTCATCATCACCGCAACGAAATTGCCACATTTCTGGCCATGAATCCAACTTCTGAAAAATCTTTCTCCAAGGCTCTAACCATTTACCAGTAGGATTACCAATTAACGCTGCCTCCAGATGTAGAGGCGTCCTGTTACCTTCGTCAAAATCTTTAAGTAATGCACTCCTTATAGAATTCCACTCCTCAGTTGTCACTGTAAGAAGTCGGCTCAAATTTAGGCTATTTACGAAAATATGGAAGCTATCATCCTGTATAGTCGGGATTGATTGACCTTGAGCATCCATACACCAGCGACACAGCCCTTCTCCCTCAGAATTTTTGTCCTTTGTTAGGGTTGTTGTTGGACGACCACAAGAACATCTTTGCATATCTAACGACAACGACTCAATCGCTTTTTTCAGGGCTGTCACTATATCATTTTTACCCTTAATGCGTGCTAAAAGTTTTGAAGACTCAAATAAAAGATTGCCTATCTGAACACCATCAAGAATATGCCACGCCGTCCAAGAATTAAAATACGGGTCGTAATGTCTAGTACCTGCCTCCACGCCACATAGCGGACACCGGATTGTAAATATTGTGCGTGATCCGTCAAACTTATGTAGAGGTGTTGCATTTGGCCGCTTACCTATCAGTTGCACCAATTGTTTAATGGAATCTCTAAGTTTTGGCTGCCAAGATGCTGCTTGTATATTAGGCAATATCCAAGCCAACACATCAAGAAACGACTCAAGCATTTCACTGGTTTTCGGCCAGTTAAATTCTTCAAAAAGCACTTCATTAGGATGGGCGCCACAAACCACACAGTTAAAATGAAATATTGTTTTCATACGATAACTCAATTTATGAACTTGGCAAATCTGAGTTTTTCTTGCCGAACGGCACTTCGACCCGCTGACCCACCTCTATCGGCCAAAGCTCATCCGGCATCAGATAGCTGAACTCATTATCCACCCCGCTCTCAAACGCCACCCGAATAATATGCCCAGCGTCCCTTTCTTTGTCATTCCCGCCCCTTATGTCATTCCCGCGAAAGCGGGAATCCATTCCTTCAAACAAACTGTCACTTTGGTAACGACCCATTATGAGGGTCCTCGCTCTTTAACTTTCCCTGCTCTTTTGGCCGACAGTGCCACCAACATTGCTGCAAGGGAAATCGCAACAGCCAAAACAGAAGTAACTACTGCTAATGGAGGCTCTTTCAAAGACACCTGCAATGCTCCATTTCTTATCGGCAGCCCCTTATCGCCCTGAATGTTCACATCTACAGGCAATCTCTGGCCGCCTTGCGCCCTTATCTCGATAGGCGTCTTGACCTCCACAGGCAGCCTATTCCGTGCCTCTATCTCCACCGGCGTTTTAATCTCTACCGGCATCTGCTGATCAGCCTTTATCTTCAAAGGCGGGGTTTTTTCTTCTCCACCCTGCACCGCCACCTTGAAATCCGGCCTTGAATTTCCCGCACACCCGCCAAAAAATCCCAAAACCGCCAACATAAAAACCGCTTTCTTCATTTCCATTTTACTCCTTACATTTCCCGCAGATTGTCGCACCCCCGGCCTCCTATGTCAAGTTTCGCCGGTTTTCCCCTATCAACCCCCCAATTTTTTGTTCCAAGAGCAGCGAAAAACCTCGTTCGGAATTGCGGATTTGCTGCAGGTTTAGTATTTGGCGACTCTACGTTCCGCCCGGCTGCCGTCCCTAAAAAAATTTTGTTTTTCTATTGCATATCCAGACGATAAACAGTAATATAAATATTGGCTGACAGGACAACAGCCAAATTAATCTGAAACACTGAGATTTCAGACGTTTCAACCCGAACGGCTGGTTTGTTTGTTGAGGGAACGTTTGATAAGCTCGGTGCTCTTTGTTTATACAAAGGGCACCGATGTCTTTGTGCTTTTGACTGCACAAGACATCGCGCCCTGTGTAATCCGGTCTACAGGGAGCATCGCTTGTCTTTCGCGTTCCTCAAGGGCTCTAGCCGGCCTGGGTTGAGCGCGATTGCGGCGGTGCTCTTTTACTTTTCAAACCTGCCGCAATCCTATAAACAGTGCTGAGGGAAACTCGATGTACAAAAAATGCTTAACGGACAACACACAAGAAGTTGCCGTCCCTGTGAAAACAGGGACGGGAATCCATCTGCGATCTGTGAAATGCCGCATTTACAAGGTGGCGTTTCATTTTTTCCCTTTCAATCCGATGGTCTTGCGTCTCAGGGCCATCGGATTTTTTTGCTCTTATGCACTTATGCTCTTGTGCATCTGTGCTTATTCTGTTTCACCGATATACGAAATACTAAAGGAGGATGGTCTATCTCTGCGTCAGTGAATTAGCGGCTTTGATTATTCATGTTTTTCCCTTTCTATGCGGATGCCGGGTAAACCCCGGCGTCCGCTATTTTTTAAAACCCTTTGTGTCCCCTGACACTTTGGCAGCCAAATTTGCGGTCAGCTATCCGAATCTTCAATCAGTAATAGGTATCTGGTGCGATGGCTACCGAACTTCCCTGTTCAACTGTGCAAGTAATATTCCCTGAAGCTTGTGCAGTTCTGCAAGACAGCTTGCGCATTCAGTTAATTTCGCCTTCTTGTCGGAAAATCTCTTTAACTCTTTTTCCGAAATCGCCCTTTTTGCCGTTTTCTCTTTGTTTTTTCCGTATTCCGCCATTTCTTTACAAGCTCCTTATTGACTGAATTGACGTTCGACTCTACAATCCACAATTATATAAATCGGTTTCTTGCGCCGAAAAATTAACACATTTGCGAAATATTGCAAGAAATATTTCACATTAACGTAAAATATGTTTGTTTTTGATGAAAAAGCAGTAATTGAGCGGATAAAGGCTTTGCGAAACCGTTATGCCGGCCCTCGCGGCAAAGGCAAATTCGCTCAGGCTTTAGACATAAGTCTTTCTACTTACAGCTATTATGAAAATAACCGCATCCCGCCGATTGAGACCCTCCTGAAGATGTGCGAGGTTACAAATACCGACCTGAACTGGCTGCTTACAGGCAAAAAAAACCCGGCTGATACAAAAAAATCGACATCCGGGGCGGATGAATCCTCGACAAACCAGAATGTTTCGCTTATGCGAAGTTTAGACGGTCTGCTGGGAGAAAACCCGGATTTGGTTAAGTCGATTACTGCTTTTGTTGAATTGTTGTGCGAAAAAAAGGGGATTGAAAAAACATTTCACTCCAAAAATCCGCCAACTGTGCCGCAGCGGCTCGGCTGGATTCCAATACTCGGCAGAACCGCCGCAGGTATAGTTTACTCCTGGGACCAGACCCTGCTGACTAATCCGGCACAGGCTGTCACCGAACTTGAAGAGCTGGTAAAAAAACAGCTCGGTAAAACGATAATCGATTCTCAGGATGGCGCCGTCCTGATTGATTTACAGGCCCGGCTGCTGGTGGAAGGCCTCAAAACGCAGCGGGCAAACCTGATTCAGGTCGGCGGTGACGGGGGCGACCAGCAAATAGTCGAGTTCATTCAGTGCGAGGAGATTCACAGACTGTTCCCGGACAGTTTTGCGTTAAGGATAGACGGGGACAGTATGTCACCGAGAATAAACGACGGCGATATTGTGGTAGTAAGCCCGTCGGTGCCTGCTGCGGAGGGACATATTGCCGTAGCGCGTGTTACAAATCAGATAGGAGTTACCTGCAAGCTAATAAGAAGCACCGAAACAGATGTCCATCTTGTTCCGATAAACGAAAGATACGAGCCAAAGGCTTTTGCCAAAAAGGACATTGTCTGGGCGCTGGCGGTGCTTTGCCACATCAGTGTATAAAATATCCGCCTTCTGCGAGGCACACCCGCGAAAAACATCCGCCATCCGTTTCACTAACGACCCCCCCAATCATCACAAATAAAAAAGCGTGGCGGTCTACCCTGACCGCCACGCCGAAAGGCTCCCCTTTTGGGGCAAGCCTTTAGTTATTAAGGAGTTCCCACTGGTGTAACATCAGCAGCACCACTGACATCGATGCTCAAAATCGAAGCTGGGTCTGTGTGGTCCCAGAAGTTGTTCTCGGCCTTCACAATACCAGCGGTCATTTGATTGATTAAGTCATAGCCGGTATTGCTCTTAATCGTGTTACGACCGATACTGGACGCAGGTGTCACACCAATACCTGTAAGCCCACTGTTTGCGTAAACGTCTACCAGACCACCGCCAAAGTCAACATTACAATCAGCAACGGCAGCGGTTTCTATCATAATACCGCCGGCCGCATTGTTCCTGATGATGTTGTTCTCGGCGCGGATGTAGGCTCCTGTGGCGAAGACAAGAACGCCATAGGCACCTACGGAATTCTCAAAGGTATTGCCGCGGAGATATGCACATTGACGGTCGCCTAACCTGATGCCGCCGACGCCGTTCTTATCGACGTTCGAGTAGTTATTCTCAAAGAGGACCAAACTGTTCTCGCCGCCGAATCTCGGGCCCTGGCTGTTGCCTAGGAAGGTGCTGTTACGCACAACGGTAAGGCTGTCGGCCTGACCTGTCACTCGTATCGGCTGATTGCCGCCCACGGAGTACATACCGCTGATAACCAGTCTGGATGGGGCAAGACCGCGCCGTCCATCCGCAGTGCTATTCATAAACGTCTTATCCTCCGATGCACCGAATGTGCAGTTGCGTGACGTGCAGTCCACGCAGGAGCCGCCGACACCGTTGGTACTCACTGCATCTTCGCAGATGACCATATTGGTAATGCCTTCAAACAGCATTCGCATACCGTGTCGCATATGGATACCATCCGGGAACCGCTCCCATCTGATATTCCTGACGATGTTGTCGCAGCCGTGAATACGGAACGCCTGCTGGTTTTCGGCCTGGCCGCAGTCAAGAGTGCCGTTGTAGTAGAAGCCGACATTCTTGTCCTGACCGTCGATGATGAGATTGTCGCCGATAAAGTCGTACTTGTTGTTGGAGTCGCCCCAGGTCTTTATCGGGTCTATGCGGCCGTCCCAGTTGCCGTAAATGGTGGTATTGCTGAATCCGAACAGGATTCTGCCGCCGCCGCCGTGACCCTGGAGAGTTGACACCACATCGCACCACGGAGTCCACGAACCGTTGTGGCACCATTCAGGTTTCTCGGTGTAATACAAGGTCTGTGATGCCTCAATGGATTCGAGAGCCGAAGTAAAGGAAGCAAAGCTCGGCGAAGTTAGGATATAATCCGGCCAACTATAGGTGGAGGAGTCTCTTAGGTTGATATACTGGGTCTTTGTCATAGAGTCTTCACCGCCCGGACCAGCTACAGTCAACCTCACCGTGTACAGACCACCCTGAGGATACTTGTGATGCGGCGTCGGCTCTTCGCTCCAGTCGCCATCGCCGAACTCCCACAGATAGTCCGTTATCCAGCCGGTCGATGTGCTGATGAATTCCGGCGCAACATAAGCGGACCAGCCTTCGGTCGGCACGGCAAAGAAATCTGCAACAGGAGCAGGCACGGAAGAACCGCCTGTTCCCCTAAGTGTCTTCTTAATAGTCTGGCCTGCTGTAACGTTGTATATATCGGTACCATACGGTGAACTAATGGTTACAGAACCTGTACCATAAGCGTAGATACTGGCTTTATCGCCGCTTACCGACATACTGACACGCACGCCAGAGGTCAAACCGTACTGAGAGCCGCTGGCGGTGGTGGCCTTGCAGATAAGCGCTCCGCCCGTCCGCTGGGCAAACAGCTTGGCATCACCTGAAATGCCACCGGTCGAATAGCCGCCGTCACCAGGATTATAAACCACCGTATCGCTTCCTATCGTCATCGAAACCACGGTGCCGGGATAGCTCTTGCTGACACTCACACCGGACGGGTTCGGATGAACCAGTACCAGAATCCTGTTCGAGGAGGTCGTAATGTCCAGCGGGGCAGTGCCGGCAGATGAGGTATAACCGGAGCTCGGATACATCACCTCGTAACGGGCCGAACTGTTTGTAAAGAGGCCTTCAGACTGCTTGTTGGCAGGTGAATCCATCCAGCAGCGGAAATCAGAGGTATGACCGCTGTCAAGCTCGTCGGCAATCAGCACATACATATTGTTGCGAATCGTAAAGACGAACCGGCTGTAATTGGTAACCTGTCCATAAACTCCGCCAAGGATACCCTCAAGGGCATGACCGTAATCGGAGTCCACCGCACCAATGCAGTCGGCTGTTGCCAGCTCAGGCACCTGATAGCCGCGTTTGTCGTCCATCAAATTGCCCAGACCATCAATCAACAGGACATTGTGCTGGTCGGAATTGTCGGCAGGACCGTTATTTTTGGCAATCCAGCCCCTGTTTTTGTATATGCCGAAATGCCCGTTATCAGCGCCATCGTGCGAACTGGTCTGTGCCGTGCAATTGTATGGTACACTTGCGCCGGCGTGAAGCTCATTCCAGTAGTTATGGCCATCGTGGCCGCTGTTGCGGAAGTACACGTATGTGTCGTCCGGATTATAAGGATAGATGTCCCAGCTATCCCTGTACATATGGAACTCCGCATCATCCAGATGGAGATATAGCGGCAATCCCGCCTCGGCAGGCGTCATCGGCAGGATACTGGCATCATACCATGCCAATTCGAACCCCTGCCACCAGCCGTTGTCCGGTGAACCTTTCGGGCTCGGTATGACCTGCCTGGTGAACCACTCGCCTACGCGTGCCATCTTCGCAGCAGGGATAACCGTCTTGTCGCTGACGCCCACAGCTTTGTCAATGGCTGAGTAGTAACGGAACGCCTGCGTTATGCCGTGGTCGCCTACGTATGCAACGTCAGTCCACATATCCAGACCGGGCGGTGAAACCGCCATCCAGCCTAAACAGAAGTTTAGAGCGAATCCGGACTTGTTCTCATCCAGAATCGTGGCCGGGTTCGGATATTCATTGAGTTCCATAATATGCCTGTGAACCAAAGCACGTGAACCCTGATATGCTCCGTAGCTCGGACCCTCGTATGGGAAGCCGTCCGCAGGTCTTGGTCCTTCATTGGTAAGCGGAGCGGTCGTCCACTCTACGCCATGGTCGCACAAACCGTTTATTCGCTCGTTGTGATAAGTCAGGTTGAACGGTCTGGAGGTGTTATAGAGGGTCTCATAACCGGCTTCGCCGCGGAGGTTATAAAGAGCCACGGTATGATTGGCGGCTCGGGCGACCATAAAGTTATGTGTCGGCCTTACCCGCCACGTGTCGCCGGGGTCGAAATTCAGGTCCACTAAATAGTCGGCCATAGTTGCAAGAGCTGCTGCCTTCTGAGAAGAGTTCAGCCATGTCGGTCCTCCATGCAACTGGTCGTCAACTATCGCATCATAAGCCATGCAATAACCCCAGAACGTTTCCATACAGGCAAGGTCTGCATCACCACCGCCTGAGACAAAGTTACACCCGTTCAGCGTAAGCACCTCATCCTGTGCATATTGACCGTAGCCGGCAATCTTGCTGATAACATACGCCATCGCAGACTGTTGTGTAGCACTAAGAGTTCGGGTGACAGGATAGCCTCCCCAACTATACCAACTAGCCGGGGCACTGCCGTATGTCGCTCCTGTAGGAGCATTGGCGGTAATCCTTGCCCATATCCCGGAGTGAGTTGACTGCGCCTTCGCCCACAGGCCGTTTTCCGTACCATAGCCTTTGCACCACAGATGCGGGTGCAGGTTGTTCAGGTCATCCGATGAATCGGCAAAGGCGAAACCTGAACCGCCCGGTGGGGCAGTTTGAACCGTAATGTAATCTGTCTTAGTTATGCTGTCGCTGTTGAGCGGACCGGTGACCGCGAGGCTTACCGTAAAGACGCCGCTTCCGTATGTATGCTGCGGATTAGCATCCGTGCTTGTCCCGCTGTCGCCGAACGTCCAGCTCCAACTGGTTATACTGCCGGTCGACGTATCAGTAAACTGTACCGACAACGGTGAAAAACCGGCCGTCGGATTTCCGGCAAGGTTGGCATCGCAGGCCTGCGCCGGCCCAACAGTAATGTAATCTACCTTGGTCTCAGTATCAGTCCCGTAAGGACTCGAAGCGGTCAGTGAGACCGTATAAGTACCTTCCGTATCGTATACGTGAGACGGACTTTGTGCCGTGCTTGTCCCGCTGTCACCGAACGTCCAGCTCCAGCTATTGATACTGTCTCCAGTAGTCTGGTCTGTAAACAGCACAGTCATCGGCAACGAGCCGCTCGTTTTGCTCGCCGTAAATGCCGCAGTAGGCGGAGTCGGGGCCGTAACACTGATATAATTGAGCTTCGTATTAGTGTAATACGAACCCGTAACGGCATCTCTAACTCTGAGACTTACCGTGAAAACACCGGCGTTCAGGTAGGTCCACTCTGCATTTCCGCTACTGGAATCACTCCAGTCGTCGGAGCCGTTACCGTCAAAATCGTATTTCCAGGTATCAATGTTGCCCGTAGACCTGTCGGTAAACGCAACTAACAGCGGAGCCAGTCCCGACCTCGGGCTGGCATCAAAATCTGGAACCGGAGGAGGCGGGTTTGTAACCGTGATATAACCCGTCTTGGTTTCGTTATCGCTGCCGCCGGCATTTGATGCCGTCAGACTAACAGTATACGTTCCTGTTGCAGTGTACTGATGAGACGGATTCTGTGCCGTGCTTGTCCCGCTGTCACCGAATGTCCAGCTCCACGCCGTAGGAGTATTAGTCGACTGGTCGGTGAAACCTACCGATAGCGGAACGCTGCCGCTTGTTGGTGTACCTATAAAGGCCGCAACAGGCGGCGGAACCGGCGGTGTCCCATAATCGTATTTGCTGACACCTAAGTTGGTTCCGAAATACACCAGCGTACTGCTCTCAGCAGCAACTGCATTGCCGTAGTTATTGACAAGGCCGCTGTTTGATGTGCTGTAAACCGTCCACGGTGTGGCGCCGGTAAACTTGCTTATACCGGAGCCGTTCGAGCCGGCCCAAATGGTGCCGTCCGGAGACGCTGCAATCGAGAGGGTATCGTTCTTTGCAAGCCCCTGACTTGTGGTGTAAGTTGTCCAGGTCGTATTATTGTACCTGCTCACACCGCTCAGCGTCCCAAACCATTTGTCGTTGTTTGGCGCTACCGTCACCGCAAATACGTCATCGCTTGCAAGCTGATTCTTATAATGTGTCCAGCTCGTGCCGGTAAACCTGTCCACACCATCCATAGTTGCAAGCCAAACAGTTCCGCTGGTCTCGGCTGCTGCGCCGTTCACACGAAGGCTGGTCAACGAACTGTTCGTTGTGTTATACGTTGTCCAGCTTGTGCCGACAAGTCTGCACGCCCCTCTGTCGTATGTCCCGACCCATACCGTTGTGTCGGCTGCGGTTATCGAATAGCAGTTATTCGATGCCAACGCGCTGTTACCCGTTGTATACTTTACCCACGTTGTGCCGTTATATTTGCTGGCGCCGCCGGCTGTGGCAAACCACTTGTTGCCCGAAGTATCACAGGCAACCGCTCGTACAGTATTGTTGGCCAACCCCTGGCTGCTCCCGTACTTCTGCCAGCTTGTGCCGGTAAACTTGGCAACACCGCCACCATTTGTGCAGAACCACTTGACGTTAGCCGAATCGACACCGGCTCCTTTAATTGTGTTGTTGCCTATGGCACCACCCGTGTTGCTGTTATTGTATGTGGTCCAGGTACCTGCATAAATACCGGATACACAGGCCAGCATAAAGGTCAGTACCAGCATCGTTGCTAAAAATTTGTACTTTTTCATGTTCTTTCCTTTCAAATAATATTTGTCTTTCCCAAACTAAAACTTACTAAAAGCTATGCAAAATACACAAGTTTTGGCATTACTGACGATTTGCCCTTCCCCCGTTTGCTCTAATTTCTTCCTCCTTTCTCCCCTCAATATAACAATAATCTTTGTTTCCCAACAAAATTGCCAAAAAAATCAACAGCGCATTTTGCATGCTGACTACATCTCTTTTTTAAAATAAAGAAATGCCCTTACCACAACTCCTGGAACATCGAGAGTGACTAAGAACCCTCTTCCGCCAAAAACCCTGTTTGACACGCTAACCTCTTCCTTCCCGTGGATATATCACCGATTTATAAAAACGATGATAACGGCTACAGCGTCCTACCCGGCAAAACCAGATTAAACCATACAACCGAATTTTACCCCCCCCACAGAACAGGTCAATAATTTCTTGGCTTTTTCCTAAAATTTTTTAACTTTTTGCTAACTCTCTCCTTATAACCATTTAGCACATCTTTCCCGCAAAAACAGGAGTCTAACCGTTTTTTCCTGCCCCCTGTTTTTTCGTCGCTTTACCACTATTAAAATGGCGTTAATCAGTGTAAAATCAGTGCTTAAAAAGTAAAAATATAATCCGGCGGTTTAAAAAATGATTGATTTTCTCCTGATTAAAATTGCAAAACTGCTTCTGTCGCTGCGATACTGCATCAAACTCAGCGGCCTCGATTCCATCGCCGCCAAAGGCAAAAAAGGCGTCCTTTTTCTGCCTAACCACCCCGCACTTATCGACCCGATTATCCTCTTTGCCTGTCTGCATCCCCTGTTTGCCCCTTCTGCTATCGCCGACAAAGACCAGGTCGACAGATTCTTAATTCGCCGCCTTGCCCGCCGTTTCGGCATTCGCACCATTCCCGACATAACCCAATATGGCTCATCTGCTCGCGACGAAATAGAAAAAACACTCGATGAAGCCGTCGAAGGACTCAAACAGGGACAAAATCTCCTCCTCTGGCCCGCAGGTCATATCTACCGCAGTCACCTGGAAAATCTCGGCTCTAACAGCTCGATAGAACGCATTATCCGCCAATATCCCGATGTGCGAATAGTGCTGGTTCGGACAAAAGGCTTATGGGGCAGCCGTTTCAGCCGCTCTTCCGGTCGACAGCCAAACGTCACGGAAGTTCTTGTCAAAGGCTTCTTTTCTCTGCTCGCCGGCGCCGTTTTTTTCGCCCCGAAACGTAATGTGTCCATTGAATTTTACGAACCTGCCGATTTGCCGCACACCGCCGACCGTAACACTCTAAACCGCTCCCTCGAAACATATTACAATGTCGACGCCCCGCCCAATACTTATGTCCCCTATACAATCTGGGAAAAATCCGGCACGATTACCCTGCCCGAACCCACTTCTGCCGCGCTACACAGCACAGGCGCATCAATACCGCCGGCAACCCGTCAGACGGTCTTAAATTACCTGTCGCAACTGACCGGCATTGCCGAAATCAATGAAACCGACCGCCTCGGCAGCGACCTCGGCCTGGACAGCCTCGCACGCGTAGACCTGGCGCTCTGGCTTGAAAAAGAATTTGGCTTCCCGCAGGCAAACGTCGATGCGATACAAACCGTAGCCGATGTAATGCTCGCTGCCTGCGGCCAGTTTGTCTATTCCGGCCCAGCCGACCTCAAGCCCATAAGTTCACGATGGTTCCAGGACATCGGCAGCGAAAAAATTACCCTGCCCGAAGGTAACTCCATACCGGAGATTTTCCTAAAACAGGCCGCCTTGTCACCATCTAAAATCATCATCGCAGACCAGACAAGCGGCACAAAATCCTGGCGAGACCTGATTGCCGCCTGTCTCGTCCTCAAACGCCCCATCGAAAATCTCGAAGGAAGCCGTCTCGGCATAATGATGCCCGCTTCCGTCGCTGCCGACACCCTCTATCTGGCTACGCTTTTCGCCGGCAAAACTCCCGTAATGGTCAACTGGACCGCAGGCTCTCGCAACATAATCGAGTCACTCAATCTGACAGAAGTCAAAAAAATCCTTACATCCAAAACCCTCGTCCAGAAAATCTCCTCGCAGGGCATCGACCTTTCAGAAATAAGCGACCGCTTCGTCTTCATCGAAACCCTCGCCCAAACCATCTCATCCTTTGCAAAACTTCGGGCATTTCTCGCCTCCTATATTAGCTGGGCGCCTTTGTACAAATCTAAAATCTCCCCCGTCGCAGCAATAATTTTCACCAGCGGCTCCGAAACCCTCCCCAAAGCCGTCCCCCTGGCGCACAACAATGTGCTTTTAAACCTGTTGGATGTGGTCAGAGTGATTACCATTCGCCAAAACGACCGCCTCATCGGCTTCCTGCCCCCGTTTCATTCTTTCGGCCTGACCTGCACCATTCTTGTCCCTCTCTGCGGGGCCGTCCCCACCGTCTACCACCCCAATCCTATGGATGCAGGCTCAATCGCCCGCATAATAGAAGCTTACCGCGTAACCCTGCTCATCGGCACTCCCACGTTCCTTAACGGCATCGTCCGAGTCGCTGAAAAAAACCAGTTGTCTTCCCTGCGACTGGCCATAACCGGCGCCGAAAGATGCTCTGAAAACACCTATGCCTTATTGAAACAACAATGCGCCAACGCCGTCATTCTCGAAGGCTACGGCGTTACTGAATGTTCCCCTATCATATCCCTCGCCGATGAAAATAACCCCCGGCCCTTCACTATCGGTAAAATCCTGCCGTCCCTGCAATACCTCCTCACCGACCCCCAGACCGGCACCCCCATCGATGGCCCCGGCACTGGAATCCTGCTCGTCAAAGGCCCGTCCGTCTTTTCCGGCTACCTCAACTACACAGGCCCTTCGCCTTTTCTCGAAATTAAGGGACACCGCTGGTACAGCACAGGTGACATAGTAAGCATAGATTCAAACGGAGTTCTCACGTTTCGCGGACGCCTCAAACGTTTCATAAAGCTCGGCGGTGAGATGATTTCCCTGCCTGCCATAGAAGCCGTCCTTGAACAGCATTACCCCCCCGCCGCAGACAAAGGCCCTGTCCTCGCTGTCGAAGCTGCCGAGGGCGAACACCCCGAACTGGTATTATTTACCACCCTCGATATTGAACGCGAGCAGGCTAATCGCTGCATCCGACAGGCCGGCCTGTCAGGCCTCCACAACATTCGCAGGGTCATAAAGCTCCCCGAAATTCCCCTCCTCGGCACAGGAAAACCTGATTACCGCTCCCTCAAATCCCTCCTCCGCTAAGGCAATTTGGTTTGATTGGGTTTGTTTTGGGTTTGCATTGGATTCGAAATGGGTTTGAATTGGCTTTGTTTGGGTTTGTTTTGACCAAGTGTCCATTGTCCATTTTTTGTTGTAATTCGTTGTTTTTATTGAGGTTATAAACATTTGACTTTTTGAAAAATTGGCTTCGTTTCGCATAATTTTGTTGTTTTGATTGATTTTTTCGCCCCAGGCAGATAATCACCGCCTCCGCTTTCGTCCCCCCGATAAATCGGAACATCGGGACAAAGGCAGATAAGTTTTTTTATCAAATTTTGTTTAATACAACATCGAGACGTAGACTCTCTCTATAATTGGGCGGACAGGCGCATTTTGGTCGAAAAAACATTCACCACAGAGAAAAAAAGAGAACACGGAGAAGGGGTAAGTTATTATGAAATAAGGGGTAAGGGGATTTGTCCCGATTTATCGGGATTTGCGGGATTTTTTATTACCCCCCTTCGGTTTTGATTGAAATTTGGCCACAGAGGACAACCATAATTTTTAGCCACAGAGGCCACACCCCTGCCTACGACTTGCAGGAGCAGGAAGAACACAGAGGTATAAAATCCAGAATTAGCCACAGATTTCACTGATTTACACAGAGAAAGTAAAAAGAGTTTTAAGTTTTCAGAGACGGATTATATTAGGGTCGATGATTTCAGTTTGGCTGGACGGTGAAGTTTTTTTGTAATTAGCCGGTGTATTTGGTATTTCTTTTAGTGAATTAGAAATTTTATTGAACAGATAAAATTTAAAGAAAGCAAAGATGATTGAAATAAACAGTAATAATATAGATACCAATATAAGCTTCCAATATTTTCCACCATACTTCCATAACCACAGAATTTTTTGAAGAAATTCAGGCGGTTTGGGTTCAAGTATTCCTTCCTGCTTCTTTTTCACGCTCTTATTTTCATGAATTTCCGGTGTTACTTGGGTTGTGTCCCCCGCCCTGCCGCCGCTGGTAAGGTCGGCTTGAACTCGCTCAAACGCACGATTAAGCTGTAATAGTTTTTCTTGAGGAGTCGCAGAATGGTAAAGAAGTGAAGGGTCTTGGTTCGGGTAGTGATAGTATGCCCAGACATCCTCGCAAAATTTGTTTCGCTGAAACCATTTGCCTTCGTATTTATCAAAGAAAAGCGGCCTGTCGGTTGGCTGTTTCAATTCGACATCGTGAATAATAGCCAGCAACACATAGTAGCACATCAGCGATTCGTTCTCCTCCGGCTTACGTTGTAAGTTTGCGTCGCCGAAAATCCCGAACCAAAGCAGAGGATTAATCGGTTCGGCTGGTCGATAGATAACTCCTATCGAGATGTTCACGAAGCGGTTGTCTGTCCAGTCTATCCTAATCCAGCCCTTGGGCGGAGGGCATACATCGGCCAGCCTAACTACTATTTTGCCATCCGGAAGTTTATACTTCTCTAACTGCTCTGGCGTAAATTTCTCTATTCGCTTTTCGGCTTTTTTGAGCTTATCTGCGTACGGTTGCAGGACTTGCCCGTAGTCCTCGACCATTTTGCAGAATCGGTCAATATGGTTTGTAAAAAGCGTCCTTGCGGTCGTGTTTTTCGTTATAAGGCGGTCAACTTCATTTGCTATCTTGTGGACATCGGCTTGGTACTGAACGGAATCTGTCATTTTCACCTATCCTTTTTCGGGTCGGCTTGGCCTAAAGCCGGTCGGCCTGATTTTAATCCAAATATAGCTGGCATATTAGCGGAAACCAGCCTAAAAGGCAATATTCCGCTCAGTTTTTCTTTGATTGTCAACAGAAAAAGGGCATAATAAGCCCGTAGATTTTGAGAGGATTAAAAAAATGAATAAAAGTCAACTGGTTAGTTTATGGATTGGAGTTATAACCTTTCTATTCTGGGCGGCGTATTCAGTAGCCTCTGGTTTTTATCTTGGCGGATTTCTACCTATTACACTTGCTATTGCAGCATTAACAGGGGTAAATACCTGTACTTGCGGTTGTAATAATGGGCTTTCTAAGACCAAGCTCATTATTATTAATGTGGCTATTATAGTAGCCCTTTTGATTTTTATTACAATTGTCTATCAACTCTACCCTCCGAAAAGAAGTGGTATGCGTTTAATCTAAAGGGAATGGAAAAACCTGAGATGACTTATTGAGAAGCGCCAACTACGCTTTTACTTCTCGGCCTCGGTGCGGTGATGTTGAGAAGGAAAATCTAAATCTTTTTAAGGGCTTAACAACAACATTTTTTTGATGAGAATTGAAAATGAAAAAGTGGATGATACTGTTTTTGCTGTTTCTTGTTGCCGGTTGTGCTACTAATTATTCTGGATATTCTAATTACTCTCCTTATGCAGGATTTTCTTCACACTTTAAAAGGACAAAAGGAACAAGCAACCTTACTCATGGATACAAAGACCCTCCAATCTTAGATTCAAATGACCCGCTTGCTAAATTTAAGTTTGAAGATAATGCAAAAGATTATTTGGATGGCGTAGTTAACGACTTAAAAGAAGTTAAAGACAAAGCGGATAATGCTACTAAAAAGATAAATGCTGTGGTTGACGCGGTTAACTTAGGTTTTGAATATTTTAATGTGCGCCATGTTGGGTCGGTCTTATCTTTTAGGAGTGAATCTAATTTTGAATTATTCGGTTATCCTGAATTTCCTGACTTTGATTATTTCCCTCTGCCTCCTAGAAAACCGCACAAGCCATTGTATTTAGATGATGAATTTGTGGTTGAGTCTTATAATGCCAGTGTTAGGAAATATAACAGAGAGGTAGCTGATTTCGCAGCAACCGTAAAAGATTACATAGAAGACGCAGAACATTACATTAAAAACTGCAAAAATGACTATGAGGAAATTCGCCAAAAAGGTTTAAATTTATTAAGTCATATTGAATCTTTGGATATAAATGTTGAAGTTGCCTTATATGAGCCAAGAAAAACTGATGAAAAGATTGTTTCCAATAAAACATCTGAAAAAGCATCTGAAAAAAAGATAGATTTTGTTGTTGGCGCTACAAAATGCTCAATATGCGGAAGAGACATAGGAAAAGACGAGATGTTTTGCCTCTACAAATTAAAGCGTGTGTGTCCTTCATGTTTCAAGGCATTAACAAAATGAGGCGTGATATACCACAGCTCTTACTACTCGGCCTCGGTGTCCCAATTATTTCGGGATTGAGAAGGAAATGCTAATTTGGTTTTTCAGCCAATCGCTGCTCAATTGCCGTCGATGGTTTTTTAGATTGCCGCGTTGGTCTTCGGCCTCCTCGCAATGACAAGGTCGCGGTGCCGGCGGGCAGTAAACGGAGAGATTCTTCGCTGCGCTCATAATGACGTGTTTTTGCGGTGCGGGGTGCGTCTTGCGTATGTTGTTATGGCAGGATTTTTTTGCAAGACACTTTACAATATAACCGGCGGGTGTTATAGTAGTAAGCAATAAGGGTGTGGGGTTATTAAAAGCCTCGCAGGTTAAGGTCAGGGTGGTCGGGCCGCCATCTAATTAATCAAGTTCTATGATTATTTAGGAGGCGAATTATGTCTAATCCTGACAACCTAACCACCATTAAAAGCGGCGGCGCTCCTGCTCTATTATCAAGACTTTACTGGATGCTTCTGGGCAATGCAATTCTTGGGATTTCAAGCGTGTCTATTCTTCACCAGGACAGAGGGTTTCATACTGCCGATGCGGTCTTCGGGATTACCGTAGCGGCCCTCATCTTGGTCAGATACCTCGACATAAAGCTCTGGGACGGCACCACCTGCACAGGCAAGCCTGCTACAATGGCCCATTGGCGCAGGTATGCTGTCATACTATTAGGGTGTTCCGGAGCTATATGGGCAGTTCTCCACTTAGTAGTCTACCTTATGCACAGAAGTTAAGAAGCTGCTAAATTGAGGTACAAAGACAAGAGATGAGCGTTTCTATAATCATACCAGTCATAAACGAAGAGAACACCATCGCAGAGGTAGTCGGGATGGCGAAAAAACATCCAGACGTGGACGAGATTATAGTGGTTGATGACCATTCCGTCGATAATTCCGTTGTAAGAGCGAAAGCAGCGGGAGCAAGCGTTCTGACCAGCACCAAGATAGGCAAAGGTGCATCTATGCGCGAAGGCCTTCTTGTCTCAAAAAACAACATTGTGGTTTTTCTCGATGGGGACATAAACAGCTATCAGCCGGACACGGTCGAGAAACTGGTTCGCCCCATAATTGATGACAAGGCGGATTTCGTCAAAAGCACTTTCAATCGCAAAGCGGGCAGGATTACAGAACTTGTAGCAAAACCGTTATTAAGTCTGCTTTTCCCCCAATCGCTGCGGTTTTCCCAGCCTTTGAGCGGCATAATCGCAGGCAAGCGGGAATTTCTTGAAAAGATACCCTTCGAGAACGATTATGGCGTAGACATAGGTATTCTGCTGGATATACTTCAGCTTGGCGCCCGTGTTACGGAGGTCAACATCGGCGATATAGACCACAAAATGAAACAATGGCAGCAGCTTGGAAAAATGTCGCGCGAGGTGGCAGGCGCGATACTCAAACGGGCAAGCATTCAGCCGGCATTTACTCTCAACACGCTCGAAAGCACAAAACTTATTCTTGACCAGATGGAATTCGCCGTCAAAGAAAGCCTAAAAGGCCTTAAAAAAATGGCCATATTCGATATCGATAACACTATCCTGATGGGGCGATTCATCGACAAAGTAGCTGAAAAATACAACTTCCGGAAGGAAATGCTCGACATCGTAACTACAAATCAGGAATCGTTTCTGATTACCAAACTTATCGCCCGCCTTTTGAAAGGTCTGGACATCGCCCAACTGCTTTCGGTGGTAGAAGAAATCCCGATGGTACCCGATACCATCAAGGTTGTCTGCGAGTTAAAAAAACGCGGCTACATCGTAGGTGTTATCAGCGACAGCTACGAATTTGTCGCCCAGCACATCAAAAATAAAATAAATGCCGACTTTGTAATAGCCAACGAGCTGGAATTCTCGAACGGCATTGCAACCGGAGAGGTCAAAGTCCCTTTTTACTTTGCAAAGACGCAAAAAAGCCGCTGCAATCATAATTTCTGCAAGAGCAATGTGCTGCTTCACATCAGCGAAAAATACGACATTCCTCCTGATAACATTATCGCCGTCGGGGACAGTGAGTATGACATCTGCATGTTAAAATATGCAGGGATTGGCATTTCGTTTTGTTCCGCCAATCAAATCCTCAATGCGATTGCCGACAAAACAATTAACATACGCAGTTTCAAACCTATACTCGACTTTGCGCTATAAATGGCCTGCCCTTATAGAGCAGCGCCTTCGAGCCAGTGGTCGACAAGCAAATCAAGGTCTTTGAAATCGACTGTGCCGTCACCGCCATAAGGAGCAATGTCGGCAAATAAATATATAACTAAATTTATGAAAAATTTGCTTGAAAAGGCGGGGGATTCTATTAAAATACATAGTTTTAGGCTTTGGGAGAGCTTTTTATGAAGAAAGAGATACATCCGGAATACCGTAAGGTGGTGGTCCGCTGCGGATGCGGCAATACCTTCGAGACCCGCAGTACCGCAAAGGAAATACACGCTGAAATCTGCTCAGCCTGCCATCCGTTCTACACCGGAAAGCAAAAATACGTCGATACCGCAGGCAGAATCGAACGCTTCCAGAAAAAATACGGCAGCGACTATTTCAAAAAAACCGAAAAAGAGCAAAAAAAGTAGCGTAAAAATAGCGTATAGCGTTTAGTGTATAGCGTATATAATATTGGCCTTTATGATTGCTATACAGTGATTGCTGTTCGCTATTTTTTTATTTGTGGGAAAATTTATGCCTGTTACCGAACAAAAAGATACTCTGCTGGCCAAGCTCGATGAGATTGAGCGGCGTTTCTGCCAAATCGAGCAGCAAGTCGCTGACCCTGCGATTGCCTGCGACTCGGCGAAGTTGATAGCACTGTCAAAAGAACAGGGCAAGCTGCGGGCAATCGTTGCAAAATACCGCGAATACAAAAAAACAGCGACTGGTCTCGAAGAAGCAAAACAAATTCTCGATGACGGTGCAGCGGAAAAAGAACTCAAGGATATGGCCAAAGAAGAAATGCGGAAACTCGAAAGCCAAAGAGACGGCCTGCTCGAAGAGATTCAAAATACCCTTGTGATGGCCGAAGACGATGCCATTGATTCGGTGATAATGGAGATACGGGCCGGCACAGGCGGCGAAGAGGCCGCCCTGTTCGCACGAGACCTCTACGATATGTATGTAAAATATGCGGAGGGCAGAAGATGGCGGGTCGAGTCGATTGATTTCAGCACCGCCGAACACGGCGGATTCAAGGAAGTCATATTCAGCATAAAAGGACCCGGCGTATGGTCGGAGCTGGGTTACGAAGGTGGATGTCACCGTGTCCAGCGAGTGCCGGAGACGGAAGCGCAGGGCAGAATTCACACCTCCGCCGCTACGGTGGCGGTGCTGCCTGAGTCGGAAGAGGTGGACATAGAAATAAACCCAAATGACGTTCTCGAACACGTCAGCAGGGCAGGCGGCCCCGGCGGACAAAACGTCAATAAGGTCAGCAGCGCAATCAGGCTCGAACACGTCCCTACCGGAATCACCGTCAATATGCGGGAGGACAAAAGCCAGCACAAAAACCGCTCAAAGGCCTGGCGACTGCTCAAAAGCAGGCTCTACGAACACTACCATAGCCAGAAAAGAGCCGAACGGGATTCAAAGCGAAAAACTATGATAGGCTCAGGCGACAGGAGCGAAAAAATCAGGACGTATAACTTCCCGCAGAACCGCATCACCGACCACAGAATAAATTTGTCGGTCTATAATCTCGATAAAGTAATGACCGGCAATATGGGCGAAATAATCGAGGCGCTCAAAAAATACGAAATATCCCAAAGATTGCAAAACCTTTAAGACACATCTCGCGAGGCGCGAATGATAGTCGTTGTTACAGGAATGGTCGGCATTGACAAGAAAAGTTACCTTCAAAAGGTGTGCCGATTCGCCGAGCGAAAGGGGAAAAAGTTACTGTTGTGCAACGTCGGCGATATGATGTATGCCGAATCGCCCGATGTCCCGAAGGGAAAAATCCTCGATATACCGCTGAGAAGGCTCAATTCAATCCGGCGGAGCGTCTTCAAGGACATTATCGTAAAGGCTAAAAAGGCGCCGAACCTGCTCGTCAATACGCACGCAACGTTTCGCTGGCGGCACGGCCTGTTCCCGGCAATCGACTTCGACCAGATGCGCCAGCTTAATGCCGATATATATATCTGCCTGATTGACGATGTGATTGCCCTGCACAGAAGAATGACAAACGAACATTCAATCGAACACAGCCTCAAAGACCTGATAGTCTGGCGGGAAGAGGAAATTATATGCACCGAAATGCTCTATAAAGGGGTGAACGAAAAATCGCCGTTCTATTGCCTGGCACGCGGCTTCAGAAAAGACACGGTCGAGGTCTTCTATAAGCTAATCTTCGGCAATTCGTGCAAAAAAGCCTACCTCAGTTTCCCTATAACCGCTGTTGCCGATATGGAAAAAGTCAAAAAGGAAATCGATAATTTTCGACGAGTAATGAAAAAGCTGTTTATCTGTTTTGACCCCGGCGACCTCGAAGAATCATACCTGCCGCGCTACGCAAAACAGGCGATGCAGGCGGGGCAGGATTTCGTCGAGATAAAAACTATGGGCAAAACAACCCGCCTGAACCTGCAGCAGGTTATGCAAATCGAGCGTGACATCAACAGCCAGACTTATGCACGCGATTTTATGCTGATTGACCAGGCGGATATGCTAATCAGCTTTATTCCGACTCTCGGCGACGGCCGGGCGGCTATATCCAGCGGCGTCGAACGCGAAATCCAGCACGCACACGAGGCCGCTAAAGAAGTATACGTAATCTGGACCGCCAAGCAGACGCCCTCGGTATTCGTTATGCAGACAGCAACAAAATTCTTCAGCAGCTTAAATGATGCGATGGAATTCTTTAAGAAAAATAAAAAAGGCAAAAAATGACAAATATCACAGACGAAAAACAATTAGCAGCGTGTATTGAGCATACGTTGCTTACCGCAACGGCAACGGAAGAACAAATCAGGCAATTATGTGAGGATGCAAAAGCATACGGGTTTTATGGCGCGTGCGTAAATCCGCGATGGGTGGGCTTTGCTGCCGACCATCTGCACGGCTCAAAAATAAAGGTCTGCACCGTCGTAAGCTTCCCGCTCGGCGCCGACTCGACCAAAATCAAGGTCGCCGCAGCCCACGATGCCATTATGACAGGCGCAGATGAGATTGATATGGTCGCCGACCTTGCGGCGGTAATGCAGGGTGATTCAAAATATTTAACCGGCCAATTGCACGCCGTCCTGAAGTTCTGCAGGTCGATGAGGCCGGCAGTCCCCCTGAAGGTGATAATCGAATCAGCCGCTCTGGATACAAATCAGAAAATGTTTATATGCCAAATCGCAGAAAACTGCGGCGTCGATTTCATAAAGACAAGCACAGGAACGCATCTGGTAGGCGGGGCAACAATCGAAGACATAAAACTAATCCGCCAAATAGCACCGAACTGTAAAGTAAAGGCATCGGGCGGAATCAAAACCGCAAAACAGGCACTCGAAATGCTGGATGCTGGTGCGGAAAGAATCGGCACCTCTCACGGCGTGGAAATTATCAACCAGTTTAGAGCAGGCCAAATATGACAACAACCGCAGCCGTGAACCGCAAAAGCATCCCCTGCAAACTGCACTATAAAAAAATTGAGACGGCGATAAACCTGCCTGCCCTGAATGAAACATTCGCACAATTGAAATCAGCGTCAATCCTCGGCGGCAACACCGCCGCCGGCAGATTCAGCTATTGGGCCGCTGAGCCGAAAGAAATATTCGAATTCAAAATAGGCCAAAAAGACCCTTTCGGAAAATTAACACAAACCCTGAATAAATATAAACTCAGCGGTAATTACAATGACCTGCCGGAGGGGATTTTTTGCGGCGGGTGGATTGGGTATTTCGGTTATGAGCTGGGCAGGTATATCGAAAAACTGCCGCATACGGCCACAGACGATATTGATATACCGCTAATCCGGCTGTGCTTCTATGATAAAGTTATATGCTGCGACCACACCGAAAATAACTGCCTGCTGATTGCGATGCAGTTGCCGGACGATAATGAAACACCAGCTGAAAAACTGGCTCATCTCGAAAATCTGCTGGAGCAATCCGGGGAAATTCATATTACCCCCCCCCGCCCTGCCGACATCGATAATATCGACCTTGCTCAAACCAAGTGCAACATAAGCAGGGACTATTACCTCGAAACCATCGGAAAAATAAAACGATATATTTACGACGGCGATGTTTATCAGGTCAATTTCTCGCAGCGTTTCGAATGCGATTATAAAACCGGCCCGATGGAACTTTATCACTGGCAAAATAATTATAACCCCAGCCCTTATGCAGCTTACATCAATGGCGGCAGCTTTCATATCGTCAGCGCCTCACCGGAAATGTTTATAACAATCGCCGATGGTGTTATCAGAACCAAACCTATTAAAGGGACCCGGCCAAGAACAGGGAATATACAGGCCGATGAAAAAAATTTCAACGAACTGCTCCGCAGCGAAAAAGAGCAGGCAGAGCTGAATATGATAATCGACCTTGAGCGAAATGACCTCACAAAAGTCTGCAAATACGGCACGATAAAGGTATCGCAGCCGCGAACAATAGAAACCTACCCTACCGTTTTTCACGCCGTGGCGACAGTTGAGGGACAACTGCGAAACAAGGTTTCATTCTGCGATATTTTAAAAGCCATATTCCCAGGCGGCTCCATCACCGGCGCACCGAAAATTCGCTCAATGGAAATCATTGACGAAACCGAGCCGACCGCCAGGGGCGTGTATACGGGCGGTATCGGCTTTATAGGCATCGACGGCAATGCGTGCTTGAATATCGCCATACGAACGGTTATCATCACGGGCCGAAAGGCTTATGTGCAGACCGGCGGCGGCATAGTCGCCGACTCAGACCCAGACGCCGAATGGCAGGAAACAATTGTAAAGGCACGGGCACTACTGGCCGGAATAAAGGCGGCAAATGACTGAGAATATTTTTCTAAACGATAAATTAGTCGATTCCGACAAGGCATATATACCTGTCACCGACAGCGGCCTGCTTTACGGGGCGGGATTGTTTGAAACAATGCGAAGCTATAACGGCACAGTATTTGAACTCGATGCACACCTTGAGAGACTCTTTGCCAGCGCAAAGGCAATAGCAATAAATAACCCTTACAACGAGAAATACTTCGCCGACGCCGTTTATGCGGTACTGAAGGCTAACGAGCTGACCGACGCCCGGCTGAGACTGACACTTACCAGCGGCCTGATAGGACAGCCCGAAGAAAATCGCAAACCCACCATAATCATCGCAGCCACAAAATTACAGCCTTACCCCGCAGAATATTACAGGAAAGGCGTCCTGGTGGTGCTGTCCCCGTTCAGGCAAAACCCGGCAGACCCGCTTTGCGGCCACAAGACAACAAGCTATTTCTCACGCATAATCACCCTGAACCTGGCGCACCAGAAAAACGCCGCCGAGGCATTGTGGTTTACTACCGACAACCGCCTTGCCGAAGGCTGCATCAGCAACGTTTTTCTTGTAAAAAATTCGGCCCTTTACACACCGCTGACAACAACGCCCGTGCTGCCGGGAATCGCAAGAAAAACGGTCATCGAAATTGCCTCAAAAAATTCCATTCAGATTGTCGAAAAAGACCTTAATATAAATGACCTGCTGGACGCCGACGAAGTTTTCCTGACAAACGTTATTATGCAGGTTATGCCGGTGAACGGCATCGAAAAGCACACGGTAGGAAACGGCAAAGTCGGCCAGGTAACAGAAAGATTGCGGAAACTGTTTGAAGAATTTGTTAAAGAAAAATGCGGACAAGACAAATGAAAATAAAAGATATTACCGAGCAAATCGAAACCATAGCCCCGCTGAAACTGGCACAGGGCTGGGACAATGTGGGACTGCTTATCGGCGACGCAAACCGCAATGTGAAAAATATCCTGCTGACCATCGACATCACCGCCGACGTCGCCGCCGAGGCCCGGCGGACAAAAACCGACCTGATTATAAGTTACCACCCCCTCATTTGGGACGGCCTGAAGAAAATCATCACCGAGGGGCCGACTTCGGTCGTCTATGACCTGATTCGCAATCAGATAGCAGTCTTCTCAATACATACCGCCCTTGATGCAGCCACCGGCGGCGTAAATGACGGCCTGGCGGAAATCATCGGCATAAAAAACGGAAAACCTATCGGCGACTACGTTGATAACCCTGCCGGCGATAATTACAAACTGGTCGTTTTTGTGCCTGTAACCTCGGTCGCCAAAGTCTCAAATGCGGTTTTCGCCGCAGGCGCAGGCGCAATGGGAAACTACAGCCGCTGCGGCTTTGCAAGTCAGGGGACAGGAAGCTTCCTGCCGCTGCAAGGCGCCAGGCCCGCCATTGGGAAAAAAGGTAAATTGGAAAAAGTTGAAGAGATGCGGTTTGAGACGATTGTGCCGGGAGACAGGCTGGCTGACTGCATCGCAGCAATGAAAAAAACACATCCTTACGAGATGCCCGCCTTTGACGTAATAAGGCTTTACGACAACGCAGGCAAATTCGGATTAGGCAGAATCGGCCAACTCGAAAAGCCGACCCGGCTGAACAAAATAATCGAAAGGATAAAAAAATATACCGGCGCGCGGGCGGTCGGCATCGTCGGAAACAAAAATCGCCTCGTAAAAACCGCCGCGGTCTGTGCCGGCGCCTGCGGCAAGCTCATCAACCTCGTCATCGCCGCCGGCGCCGACTGCTACCTGACAGGCGAACTAAAACACCATCAGGCCCTCGCCGCACAGGAGGCGGCCCTGACCTGCCTGTGCCTGAGCCATACCGTATCAGAAAGATTTATACTGAAAAAATTTGCCAGACAGTTGCAAAAACTGGTAAAAGAGGTAACAATCAGGATAAGCACAAAGGACGCTGACCCGTTTGAATGGAAAAATATATGACAGAAGAAGAAAAAGAATTGTCGAATGTCGATTGTCGATTGTCGAATGAAGAAACAGCCGACCTGCCGCCGCAGGATGAACCCGCGCAGCAAATACCGGACGCCGCGACTACCGTCGAATCAGTCGTTGAGGCGGTCTTGTTCGCCAGCGATGAGCCTTTGAGCGCCGAGAAGCTGGCCGACATCGCCGAGACAACCCCAAAACAAATCAAGCAGCACATCCAGAACCTCAACGACAAGTACACCGCCAACGGCCACGCCTTCAGAATAGACCAGATTGCCGGCGGCTTTCAAATGATGACCCTAAGCTGCTATGGCCTCTGGCTAAAGAAACTCCTGCGCGCCCGCGACGACGGCAAAATGAGTCCCGCCGCCCTCGAGACACTCGCCATAATCGCCTACAAGCAGCCCGTCATAAGGGCCGACATCGAGGCCATCAGGGGAGTCGCCGCCGGCGAGTTAATTCGCAGCCTTATGTATAAAGGTCTCGTCAAAATCACTGGCCGGGCCGAGGTGCTCGGCAGACCGATGCTTTATGGAACCACCAAAAAATTTCTGGAAGTGTTCGGCCTGAACGCACTTAAGGATTTGCCCAAAATCGAGGAGCTAAAAAAACCGCCCGACTGAAAAAATCCAACAAAATGAATATCATTGTCGTCGTCATTGCGAGCGAAGCGAAGCAATCTCATTTCGTTAGAAGTAAAAAATAAAATTAACCGCCATAACGCTTTAGAAAAACACACCCATATACCGATAATAGTCTTGTTTAAAGAAATAAAACCTTCATTTCAGGAGCGTTATATGAAAACCAGAATTCTCGTCTCAACGTTATTATTTATCGCCCTATCAATCACCGGCTGCCGAAAGCCCCAAAAGATTCAATACGATAAGCAGCTCGCACCCGGCCAACTCGCCCTTCGCAAGATAACTAACCCCGCCGAAATCCCCAACTTCACCGCCGCCTGTCAGGATGCCTCTAACTTGGCAATGGCCATTGATAACAGTCTGCACTACCTCAACAAGCCCTCAAGCAAAAAATACTACCCCTACGGCGATATCACCCACCAGGAGGCAATGGACAGCCTCAGGGCCTTCAGAAAGCTGCTTGATTCAGGCCTACGAGGCCGGCAACTGAACAATGCCATTCGCGACCAGTTCGATGTCTACGTATCGGTCGGCTGCGATGACAACGGCACCGTCCTTTTCACCGGCTACTACACACCCATATTTGACGCCTCGCCCACCCCCACCGATAAATTCAAATACCCCCTCTACAAACAGCCTGACGACCTCGTCAAAGGCCCCGAAGGCGAAATACTCGGCAGAAAAGGCCCCGACGGCCAGATGACCAAATTCCCCCCGCGTGCAGAACTCGAAAACTCCGATATGCTCAAAGGCAAAGAGTTGGTCTGGATGAGCAATCCTTTCGAAGTCTACATCGCCCACGTGCAAGGCTCGGCTAAACTCAAATACCCCGACGGCAAACTCGTCACCGCAGGCTACGCCGCCACCAATGGCTACGACTATCACAGCATTTCCGAAGAGCTTGTCAAAGCCGGAAAAATTCCCCGCGAAAAATTAAGCCTCTCCGCTATGATTGATTATTTCAGAACCAACCCAGGCGAAATATCCAACTATACAAACCTGAACCCGCGCTTCGTATTTTTCCGCCTCGAAGAAGGCCCGCCGCGCGGCAGCATAAATGAGCCGGTAACAACCCTTCGCACCATTGCCACCGACAAGTCGATTTACCCTCGCGCCTGCCTCGCCCTTCTCACTACCACCCTGCCGCGCGAAGTAACCGGCAATATCTATCAGGACCCTTATGATGCCTTCGCTCTCGACCAGGACACCGGCGGCGCAATCAGGGCGCCGGGCAGATGCGATATCTATATGGGACAGGGCGATACCGCAGGCCGACTTGCCGGCCAGACCTACAAGGAAGGAAAACTGTATTATATTTTCGTAAAACCCGAATTTAAACCCGTCCTTGTCCCGCCCCCACCGCCGAAGGCAGACAAAACCGAAAACCATCCCTCGCCCAAAGCCGGCAGCAACCCCGAACCCACCCAGCAAAAGTAACATTCAACACGTTTAGGTGTTTTAAAAATGTTTAGCCCCTCAACCCTGTCTTTTAGGGTTGGGGGGTTCTTTTTTATCTTTCTTTAACGATTGGCTTTTCAATCCTGCCCAACAACAAGCAACCTATTGAATTATTTCAGATGCTCTCTTATACTTCCTGTATGGCTGTAAAAAACCAGCATAAGAACGTTTCCCGGCTGACCGGCCCACTCAAGGCCGCCGCCGACTATGGCATCGATATTGCCGCACTCCTTCAAAACATAAAAAGGCCCCCCGCCGAACGCATAAAACGCCATACTATCGCTCTTAATACCATCCGCAAATTACAAAAGGCAAAACACTTGTGAAAACCGATTTCCCTGACCTGCTCAAAAAACTCGCCGCCGCAGATGTCGACTTTGTGGTAGTCGGTGGCTTCGCCGGCGTAGTATACGGCTGCACCTGCGTAACACAGGACCTCGACATCTGCTGCGATTTCTCCGCCGATAATTTGCTGCGACTGCAAAAGGCGCTTCTCGGCCTGAATCCCGTCCACCGTATGACGCCAAACCGAAAAAAATTAGAGCTGACCAAAGACAACTGCGATTCATTTAAAAACCTTTACCTCGATACCGACATCGGCCAGCTCGACTGCCTGGGTTTTATAAATGGCGTCGGAAATTTTCAGATAGTCAAGCAAAAAAGTATGCTTATTAAGACCGATGACGTTCAACTGCCGGTCTTGAATCTCGATGCCCTGATAGAGACCAAAAAAGCGATGAATCGTCCCCGTGACAAAGAAGCCCTTCTCCAGCTCGAAACCATAAAAAAACTCAAATCCCAAAAACACTCATAACCCCAACGTGCTTTATGGTTGTCGGGGGTTATTGCGTGCAGGTTACAGAGCCGCGAACGTAAGTGAGCGGTATATAAATTCAAATCACAGAGTCGCGAATGACGTTTTCTTGGTAAAAGATTGTTTGACAAACCCCAACGACGTAGTATAATTAATACAACATAAAAGATTAGGAAATCTTTAGGCCGCAAAGGAAGACAACTAACCTTTGTGGCCTTTTTGTTTGGTGCTCTATCTAAAGGAGTAACGATGGGAAAACCAATAAAAACTTCGGCTAAGGGCAGGAAATGTATGTTTCCGCTCTGCAAGTGCATCTTGAGTATCTATAATCATGAGGCTTACTGTCATGTGCATCGGGAGCAGATGCCTCATATGCAAAAAAATAAAATTGCATATCATCACGTTGGATAAGCCATAAACCCAACGTGGTTTATGGGATTTATTGCGCGGGTTTTAAACTATCCGAAAGCCCGCCGACCTGCCCTGCGAAGCCCCGATGTCGTTTATCGGGACGAAGTAGGGAGCGCAGCCTGCCGTGAGTAGAGTCGAACGGTCGAAGGGTTTATTCGGCGGGTTAAATAACCTGTAATATCAAATTCAGTTAATCAGAGCCGATTTTATCCACGGGAATAAGCATAAACTTGAAAGTTTATCTTGTTGCCTTGAAATCCACAACCAAGCCTCATTCACAGCGG
>Ga0315276_10000415_pt1 | contig 36466 bp, 25 predicted proteins | sample YL17G05_0_MG_FD_204542 | JGI IMG/M metagenome (GOLD analysis project Ga0315276, IMG submission 204542) | Sediment microbial communities from Yellowstone Lake, YNP, Wyoming, USA - YL17G05_0 | ecosystem: Environmental > Aquatic > Freshwater > Lake > Sediment | place: USA: Wyoming | collected...
TAGCATTTGTTGTTGCCACAATGCATAAGATGATTCCTATGGTTCAGGCTATTCGCAAATTTGCTCCAAATTCCAAGATAATACTTGGTGGGTATGGAACAGCCCTCCCCGATGATGAAATTAAACAATACGCAGATTACATATGTCGCGGTGAGGGAGTGGAATTCATGCGAAGATTATTGGGTGAACCCGGCGATAAACCTATCAAGCAGCCTATTATAACAGCCAGATCGAATCTTTTCTCGCTACCCCTTATTGCTCGAGAGGGTTATATTTTTGCCGGTCTTGGCTGTCCGAATGGATGCGATTTCTGCGTAACATCCCATTATTTTAACCGAAAATACATAGCATTCCTACCTGACGGCAAATCCATAGTCAGTGCCATTATGCGAATCCGCAGGGCATACCCGGAGATAACCAAATTCCATATTGCCGATGAAGAATTCCTTCTTAACAAGACAAGAGGTATGCAGTTTCTTGAAGAAATTCGAAAATCAAATCTACCGCCTTTAGATATATTTGCATTTAGTAGCGTTAAGGCATTGTCCCAATATTCACCAAGCGAGTTGGTGGAAATGGGGATTGATTTTTTATGGATAGGATTTGAAGGCAAACGAGCAGGCTATGCAAAGATGCGGGGAAGGTCCTATAAAGAACTTTTTGAGGATTTGCGTTACCACGGCATCAGTGTTTTGGCATCGATGATAATTGGATTCGACTATCAAACACCTGAGATCATAAAAGAGGAGTTCGAAGAATTGATGAGCCTAAAGCCGACAATATGCCAATTTTTAATTTATGGACCCGCTTATGGCACTCCGTTACGTGAAAGATTGAAAGCAGGAGGCAGGTTGACTCCGGTAGCCGCAGATAAAAGCAAAAACGATCCTTTTAACCTGTGTTTTAAACATCCTCATATCACAATGGAAGAAATGTCAGAAATTCAACTTGGCTTTTATAGAAAAGAGTTTGAACTTCTTGGCCCTTCTATATTCCGTTACGCTGAAAACTGCTTGAATGGATACATCAGCTTGCGTGATCACCCTTCGCCGCGAGTCCGTGCCAAGGCAGAAATTTATAAAATGACGGTGCACAAGGCGCTGATGCTTATTCCGGCAAGTAAGAGATATCTTAATGCCGATGTTAACGACTGGTTGGAAGATCTTCGGAAGAGAATAATTACGGAAACCCGCAGCATGACTCCTAAGGAACTCATGATATCGAAAATTGCCCCTGCCTTTTTGAAATTAACTGATCTCAGGATGCGATATGGCATAGGAATGCAACCGAAATTCACACGTCGCACATACAGGATGTAGTTTTCTAACGATAAAAAAAAATAGGGAAAAGGGGGGAACTGTAACCAGTTGAATTTATTTAATTAACGTAGGGACTGTAAATACATTTTGTACAATTTTTCTACATTCTTATGACTAACAAAATCGTGGTGTCTGAAACCGCCGCCAAAGGTTTTTGGGACGTGCATTAATTCATGGATAATCGTCATATCTTGATCATCCTTTGAGAGTTTCTCAAAGCGTTCCAGAAACTCGATCACATAATAGGCTTTCACCTCCATTGCCAGCTGCATGATCTTGGGCAAGGCATGGCATCTGGCAATAACTCTCTTAGTTTTGCTCCCGATGCTTCTGATACAAACAACTCTATTGCAATCTATATGGGTCAAATTGAGCCTGCGCACGATCTCACACATTCTCTGCTGAAGGTCTAATGCGATCGAATATTGCATTTTTTTTAGAACCATTGGTGATGGAGCAAATGTCAAAATAAATATATTAATTGCCTACTCTTTACCCCCCTCCCCACGCGATTGCAATATAAAGACAGTCGTTAGTCCGATGTCCGAAGTCCGAAGTCAAAAAAAGCGAGAAACCCGCCCGCCACGCAATGCCGCGAGGCGAGGCGGGCGAGCGAGGGACGTGCGGGATTATTTGTCGCTCATAAAACCGACTGGTCTTTTCTTAGGGACTGGCGGATTCATCATCTCGCGGATCGCATCAAAGACGATCTTGAACTGTGAATCATATTTTTTCTCGAGGGCTTCGAGTTTGCGGGCTAGATCAGTTGAAACATAAAATCTTCCGGGAACCGGTCAATGTTGCGCCTGACAGGTCGCTATTTTCCAAGGAGATTTTATCTTCTCGACAGGTTCGAAGAATAAAATCGAGCGGTTTTTCAGAGGTTTCGAGTTACAAATACGTCAGTATCGCCCGTTCAACGCCGTCGATCTTTCTGATCTCTTCAAGGACCTTCTCTGACAGGGGGTCATCAATTCTGATGACCGTCAGCGCATCAGCGCCCTTCCGCTCGCGGACGTTTTGCATCTCCGCGATGTTGATGCCGTTATCTCCGAGGATGGAGCTTACCCTGCCGATAACGCCCGGACGATCGTTGTTATGTATAAGAAGCATCGAACCTTCAGGCGAGATCTCCACGTGATGGCCGTCGCACATAACAATCCTTAATGTGCTGTCGGCCAGAACGGCGCCCCAAGCCTCCTGTTTGTCCTTGTCACCTTCAAGAGCGACCCCGAATGCGCCTGAGAAATCCTGTCCAGTCTCGACAATCTCCTGAGCGAGGGAAATCCCCTCTCCCGCCGCTTTGATTGATGCGTTGATGAGAGATACCTGCTTGTCGCCGCGTTGATTAAGAGCCCCCTTGATCGCTGCAAGCATGAGGATATTGGGCATGGTTGCCGGACCCAGCAGCGTGAACTTTTTGATTTTTTCGCCGGTGAGCTGGACTACCAATGAACCCAGCTTTTCGGCAAGACGGATGTGATCTTTATATTCCTGAATCTGCGTCTCGCCCGCCGGCAGATTGACAGCAGTCATGCTGATGCCTTCACTGAAATAATTTGCCACCGCACGGGCCGCCTCAACCGCAACCGCATCCTGAGCCTCTTTTGTCGATGCGCCAAGATGAGGCGTCAAAATGACATTTTCCAGACCCTGAAAGACCGGCTTGTCATACGGCTCTTTTGTAAAGACATCCAGCGCCGCGCCCGCAATCACATTTTCCTTAAGGGCGCGAGAGAGATCTTCTTCATTGACGATCCCGCCGCGCGCGCAGTTGATGATATAGGCCGTCTTCTTCATCATTGTAAGATGGTTCCACGCTATCAGATTTTCCGTTTCTTTGGTCAGCGGCGTGTGCACGGTTATAAAATCTGCATTCCTGCAAATCTCCTCGACACTCGCAGATTTTGCACCCAAGGCCCCACACTGATCTTCCCTGATGTAGGGATCAAACACCATGACATTCATGTTGAAGGCCTTGGCGCGCCTTGCCACTTCGCGGCCAATGCGGCCCATACCAATAATGCCCAACGTCTTGCCTGCCACCTCGTTTCCCATGAATTTTTTCTTTTCCCACTGGCCGGCGTGCATTGAGGCCGAAGCCTGCGGTACGTGGCGCGCAAGTGAGAGCAAAAAAGTAAATGTTAGTTCTGCAGTCGAAATTGTATTACCAGCGGGGGCGTTGACGACGAAGATTCCCCTTTCTGTTGCCGCCTCGACATTGATGTTGTCTATGCCAACACCCGCGCGCGCTATGATCTTGAGATTTTTCCCCCGTTCGATAACATCCCTCGAGACGGTAGAAGCGCTCCTCACGACGAGGCCGTCAAAGGGAGAAATTTTTTCTAGGAGCTCTTCGTGTTTGAGTGCCTTTTCGAATGTGACTTCCAGCAGCGGGGAGATTTTTAGTTCATTGAGGCCCGCCTCTGAAAAACCGTCCGTGCATAAAATCTTGTATGTCATTGTGCCCTCTCAAATTCCCGCATGAACTGGGCCAGTGTCTTTACACCTTCACGCGGAAATGCGTTATAAATCGAAGCCCTGACACCGCCAACCGTGCGGTGCCCCTTGAGGCCTGTCATCCCCTGTTCTTTTGCCTTCGCAACAAAGCGATCCGTCAATTCATCAGATGGGAGAGTGAATACCACATTCATAAAAGAACGACTGTCCTTCTCGATAGGCGTCTTATAGAAGCTCGATTTGTCGAGCACATCATAGATCATTGCGGCCTTTTCTCTGTTGTGCTTCTCAATGGCAGCCACACCGCCCTGACGTTTGACCCATTTAAGGACCAGATTGACAAGATAGATAGCCGAGACCGGAGGCGTATTGTAAAGCGATTTTTCCTCGGCGTGCGTGGAGTAACGCATAATGACAGGAACCATCCGATAGGAGCGTTTCACAAGGTCATCACGTATGATCACGAGTGTCACACCTGCAGGCCCAAGATTTTTTTGCGCGCCCGCATAGATCAGCCCGAATTTGCTGACATCAAACGGATAAGAGAGGATGTCTGAGGACATATCCGCAACGAGCGGAATCAAACCCGTATCGGGAAAGACATGATACTGGGAACCATAAATGGTATTATTTGATGTGATATGAACATAGCTCGCGTCACTATTTGGCCTCACATCTTCCGGACGCGGCACGCGCGAGAACTTGGTTTCCTCAGAGGAGAATATGACCTTGGGCGAACCTATGATCTTGGCCTCTGCAAGGGCCTTCTTGGACCACGTCCCCGTGAGGACATGGTCCGCGGTCTTATCCATGATATTCATTGGGACCATTGAAAACTGGAGCGATGCGCCCCCCCCAAGAAACAGAACGTGGTAATGTGGGGGGATGCCCATCAGTTCACGAAAAAGAGCGATCGTCTCATCCATCATCGCCTGGAATTCTTTTCCGCGATGGCTGATCTCAAAGATCGACATGCCGCCAAAGTTCATGAATGAATCACGAAACTCCTCCAAGACCTCGAGCGGCAAAATCGCCGGACCCGGATTGAAATTGTAGACTCGATTTCGCTGCATACAGCCTCCATATCGCGACGCAGGACTCTCTGCTCGCTCCCCTCTGCCGTTCCATCAACTAGTGAGATCCACTTAAGCCGGGTCGCTGTGCGAGAGTCCCGCATCGCTATAATAACTTTGTCATAGCACTAAACCATCTCTCTCTAGCATATTTTTTACAGTTTAGTTTGGGTTCTGCATGGCATGAGCGGCACGTCGAAGGGCAGAAGGCCTGACATGCAGAACCCAAACTAAATCATAAATTACATCAAAGATCATCTAATAATTGACAGCTGTTTAGAATAAATAGAATATATTAACATGTCAAAAATAATCCCGTTTTCAGCGCTTTTGCCGAGGCCCGAATTGGCCCAACGGATAATCAGTCCTCCATATGATGTTATCAGTTCGGATGAGGCGCGGGACTTTGTGGCCGGCAATCCTTATTCTTTATTACATATCACAAAGGCCGAGGTGGATTTCCCGCCTGAGGTCAGCGAATACGATGACCGTGTCTATGAGCGTGCCCGGAAGAATTTTTTCCATTTTGTGAATGAGGGATGGCTCATCCGGGATCATGAATCGGTTTACATTTACAGGATTGAATATCGCGGACACGTTCAGACCGGCGTGGTTTGCGCAATCTCCACAGATGAATACGACAACGGTCTCATCAAGCGCCACGAAAAAACCAAAAAGGAAAAAGAAGACGATCGCACGCGGTTTGCCTATGCGATCAGCGCCCATGCAGAACCGGTCTTCATGGTCTTTCGATCCGCCGAAGAGCTCAAAAACCTGATCGCGCAATCTACAACGGATCGTCCCCTCTATGATCTCACAGATCATGCCGGTGTAAGACACATCCTTTGGAGGGCCAGATCAACTTCGGACATCGTGTGCGCCTTCAGAACCCTGGATTGCATTTATATAGCCGATGGTCACCACCGCAGTGCCTGCTCATCACGCGTACGGGAGATGAAACGAAGAGAAAATCCCGGGCATACCGGGGCCGAGCTTTACAACTATTTTCCCGCTGTTGTTTTTCCCCACGATGAGGTGCGTATCTATCGTTACAGCTGGGACGGGGATCCGGGAAAACGTCCGCTTGCCGACGTCACAATCTCGGATGTAATGAAACTTGCTGATTCGGGTGGAATCATGCCCCCGAAATCCACATGGTTCGCGCCGAAATTAACCAGCGGACTTTTTGTCTACACCTTTTAGGTATGGAAAAAGAATCCATCCCCACAAATTTTGAGGCGGGCGACTTTGAAGGCGAGGTCGCCTACACCGATAATTTTACGATCAGGCGGATTCTTGGTCAGGGCGGGATCGGCCGCGTGTTTCTTGCCTTCGAAAAAAACATCGGGCGCGAGGTGGCGATCAAGGAGTTAAGAGCGGAAAGGCTAAGCAGCGCACAGGAAGACATCAGGGATAAAATTATCAAGCGCTTCATCCGGGAGGCAAAGATCAGCGGCCGCCTTGAGCACCCGGGCATCGTGCCGGTCTATGAGTTCGGCGAAAAAGAGGACGGCACCCTCTTTTATGTAATGAAGTACGTCCAAGGCACGACCCTCTTTCAGCTGATAAATGAGTGTGCCGCAAAATCACCTGAGGACCGTTTTAGAAGAAGGATCTCTTTGCTGGACAATCTGATCGCCGTCTGCGAGGCCGTGGGATACGCCCACTCCAAAGGCATCATCCATCGCGATCTCAAACCAAGCAATATTATTCTTGGGGAGTTTGGCGAGACCATCATCCTTGACTGGGGCCTTGCAAAACAGATTTCGGAAGAAGAGCACGAAATTTTTCAAGCGTCCCAGCCGATTCTGTCCGAAGACGAGGCAGATGAGGTGCAAACGCGGCAAGGGGCGCTGGTCGGAACCCCCTCATACATGGCGCCCGAGCAGATCAATTCAAAATTCGGACAGGTCAGCCCCGCAAGCGACGTCTTCGCCCTCGGCGTCATTCTCTTTATGCTGCTCACCGGCGAAAAACCTTATCGGGGAAAACCCAAAGAGATCGTAGAGGCCATCGCAAGCGGTAAACCCATGCCGTCACCGAAGGCCTACGGCAATTTCATCCCGCCGGAACTGTCCGCCATTTGCGAGAAGGCGATGGCCAAGAAAAAAGAGGAGCGCTTTCAGGATGCGGCCGGGTTTGCCGCAGAACTTAAGGCCTACCGTGACGGCCGCCTGGTCAGCATCTATGCCTATTCAAAACGCGAACTCTTCAAGCGATTCATTGCGAGAAACAAAATTGTTGTTACGGCAGCGGTTGCGGTCATATTATCCATAATAATCGGTTCTGGATTTGCAATGCACTTTGCCTATGATGCCCGCAAGGCGAAGCTGCGCGCCGACCGCGCACTGGTTCAAGTGACCCAAATTTCTGGCGCTGCAACCGTCCTCTCGCGAAACTCCGCAATCAAGCTGGACAACTATTTTCACCTGCTGGTTTCGGAGATGCAAAAGGCCACGAAAGGTTTGCCATCCACGAATCTTGCGAAAACCGCCAAGACCCGCGCCGTTCTCGAACAATTGGACAAATCCCATCCTGAAATTGAAGCTTTATTCATCGCGACACCGGATGGCAGGGTGGTTGCGAGTTCTTCTGCAACTATTGGCCGTAATGAGGCAGATATCTTGGGCAACCCCCGGAAGTTTCATGATCTCGGCGGCGTGTCTGTCAGCAATCTTTTCAAAATGGATGATGGCTCACATGCCTTCTTCCTTCAAGTGCCGATATTCTACCAATCAACCCTGCGCGGTTCCCTATCTGCCTACATGCGCATGGACAAAATCCTGCCGACTGCCGTTGGATTTGACCCACTCAAGAGCGAATATCAGGTCTGGTGCATGCGCCCGGACGGATACATCATCTATGATGAGGACAAAAAACAGGTGGGGCGATTCTTATTTACTGACGAGATGTATGCAAACTTCCCGGAGCTTCTAGCCTTGGGAGAGCAGATGAAAAAACAACCATGGGGCATTGGCCATTATGCCTTCACGGCCCGCGATGGAGAGACAATCATCTATAAAATTGCCGCATGGGACACCTTCACACCGACGCAGGACATCAACTGGAAGCTTGTGGTCACATATCCCTATATCAGCAAATGACATTATTCTTTCGTATAGAGCCGCGCGCCGGCATTTTTGCTCTGTTATCTGTCATCATTTTGTATCTTGCCAACCACTCAAAAAGGTGAAAAAAGGGGGTCATGCAAAGAAAACTCAATTACGTCGCGGTAGACGGACCCATAGGATCAGGCAAGACCACGCTGGTCCATATGCTCGCAGAAGACTTCAAGGGCCACGCAATACTGGAGCCCTCCCAGAACAACCCATTCTTGGCCGAATTTTACAAGGATCGCAGGCGAAATGCCTTCAAGACGCAGTTATTTTTCCTGCTCAACCGCTACCAGCAGCAGCTGGAACTCAAACAGCACGATTTGTTTCACCCTATGACATTTTGCGATTATATCTTTGCAAAGAATTCGATCTTTGCAGAAATCAACCTGTCGGAAGACGAGCAGGCTCTATACCGAACCATATTTCAACTCCTCAAGGAAAGGCTTCCGAAACCGGATCTGGTTATCTATCTTCGCGCCGATTCAAAGATCCTTTTGCAGCGGATCAAAAAGCGCGGCATTGAATATGAGCGCCCCATTAATCAGGACTACCTTGATAAGTTGACTGATGCATACAACCAGTTTTTTTTAAACTACAACGACACGCCGCTTCTGGTCGCGGACACGACAAGCACTGATTATCTCGGCAATCCGGACGATTACGCAAATCTCAAGCGCGAGATATTAAACCATCGGGGCGGGACCGTCCAGCTCATAGCCAGATGAAAAAACTCACCATCCCAAATATCGTTGAGAAGGCAAGGCAGGGCGAGAAACTCGCGATGCTCACCGCCTATGACGCCACATTTGGGAGCCTCATAGATGAAGCCGGCATTGAAATGATCCTTGTGGGCGATTCTCTGGGCCAGGTAGTCCAGGGTCACAACAACACAATACCGGTGACATTAGATGACGTCATCTATCACACCCGTTGCGTCACGCGCGCGGTCAAACACACCCTCGTCATCGCAGACCTTCCGTTCATGAGCTATCAGGCATCCAAGACCCAGGCTCTTTTGACCGCCGGCCGCGCCCTCAAAGAGGGCTTCTGCGAGGCCGTCAAGCTTGAGGGCGGCATGGAGATGGTGGAGACAATCAGCTCCATCTCACAAACGGGCATACCCGTGATGGCACATATCGGCCTCAAACCGCAGACGATTCATCAGATGGGCGGATATAAAATCCATGGGAAGACAGTCGCTGAAGCGGCAAAACTTATTGAAGAGGCCAAGGCCATGGAAGAAGCGGGCGCCTTTTCGATTGTCCTCGAGGGCATTGCAATAGAGACAAGCCGTGAAATCACAAAAGCAGTGAGCATACCCACCATCGGAATAGGATCCGGGCCGTATTGCAGCGGCCAGGTTTTGGTTATCTATGATCTGCTCGGCATGAATCCTGATTTCAAACCGACATTCCTCAAGACCTATGCAGACGGACACAAGATCGTCACCGATGCAGTCCGTGCCTATCGGGACGACGTCAAGAAAGGCATATTCCCCACTGAGGCCCACGGTTTTCACAGGAAATAGAAATGGAGATAATCAAAACCATAAGCGAGATGCATTCATGGGCTGCAGGGCACCGTAAAAATGGCCGCCGCATCGCCTTTGTTCCCACCATGGGCGCTCTACACGAAGGCCATCTCTCGCTTTCGCGCGAGGCAAGGCTCCGTGCAAACCGCCTTGTCCTTTCCATATACGTCAATCCGACACAGTTCGGCCCCAAAGAGGACTTAACGCGCTATCCGCGTGACACTGAAAACGATCTCAAAAAGGCCAAGGAGATGAAGACAGATGCGGTCTTTCTGCCTAATGATGAGCAGATGTACCCAAAGGGATATCAAACGTATGTATCCGTCGAGGAGCTGACAAAATATCTTTGCGGACCGGCCCGCCCCGGGCACTTCCGCGGCGTGGCCACCGTTGTGCTTAAACTTTTTAATATCGTAATGCCCCATGTGGCGATCTTCGGTGAAAAGGATTATCAGCAACTGGCGGTCATACGCCGCATGGTGCATGACTTGAATTTGCCCATTGAGATTGTCGGGATGCCGATCATAAGAGAGTCCGACGGTCTTGCGATGAGTTCGCGCAACCGATATCTCTCAAGCGAAGAGCGCAAGGCGGCCCTTTCAATCTCCCGGGCCCTCACAAGGGCAGAGATGCTCTTGCGGGGCAAAAAATGCGATATCAAAAGCATCCTTTCGGCGGTCCATGAAACCATTTATGCCGCGAAGATGGTCCATATCGATTATGTGAAACTGTGCGATCCCTTAACACTTGAAGACCTCACAACGCTTCGCCTGCCTGCCCTTCTTGCAATTGCAGCATTCGTGGGCCCTACAAGACTAATTGATAATATTATTTTAAAGTAATTGGTGGCCATATAATCTCCGAGGGGCGGTTGCCATCGCAGTGACTTTGTCCTTCGACGAACTGCCAACGCTCATGCTGGCTTGGTAGCTTGATCGCTTGTTAGCTTGCTTTTCCTAAAAGAATTCTGTAAATTCGCAACAATCCATGGAAATCATTTCCGCTTCATATGCCCTTACCATGACCAACAGCGCACCGCTGGTTGAGAATGGCGCCATCGCCGTTGAGCTTGGGAAAATTCATGCGTTCGGTCCGCTTTGCGAACTTGAAAAACAATTTCCAAGCGCCGAGGTCACAGAATATCCAAATGAGATCCTCTTGCCCGGAATTGTGAATACACATTGCCACCTTGATCTCATCTATTTTCATGAAAGTGAGCTTGCAGAATCCGACAGCTCGCTGCCATCGCAGGATTTTATCGACAATATTATCGCCTCCATTGAATACAAGCATGACGCCGACCCGCAAAAGGTAATAACTGGCATCAAGAAGGGGATCGACCGTCTCATCGAAACGGGCACGACATGCATAGGCGACATGACACACTTCGAAGGCGCTTTTCACTTATTGAGGGATGCTGGACTCAGGGCTATTGTTTTTCCGGAGATCCTTGCCGGACGGACAGAGGCGGCGCAGAGCCGGTTTGAAATAGCGCTGGCGCTTGTTGAAAAATACACGGACGCAAGTCATGACCGAATCCGCGTGGGGTTGGGCCCTTATGCCCCCTACCTCCTTTCGCGCAATCTCCTCAAGATCATCAGCCAGCATGCCAAGGATGCCGGCATTCAGCTCCAGATTCATGCGGCAGAATCGTTTGCTGAAATGGAGTTTTTCTTCGATTCTCAGGGTCCCATTGCAACCGAGCTCTTTCCCTCTTTGGGCTGGCAAGACCTGCCTCCGGCCCAGCACAAAACGCCCGTGCAGTATTTGTCTGAAATCGGGTTTCTGGAGGCCCCCTCGACGATAATCGGAGGTCTTCATCTTGCCGCGAACGATTTGCCCCTCTTGCGAAGACATCTCTCACGCGTAATTTATTGCCCAAACACCAACATCATGATGAAACACGGCAACTTCCCATATGGAAAACTGCGCGAGTTTGGCATTCCAATAGGGCTTGGCACGGATTGGTGGGGAACCCGCAGGGGATTCAATCTGTGGGACGAGATGCGAACCGCCGTTAGAGAAGGATCAACGCCGATTCCTAAAGCAAAAGAGGTGCTTCAAATGGCAACAATCGGCGGCGCGCGATGCTTGGGACTTGATCACCTGACCGGCACGCTGGAGGAGGGCAAGAAGGCAGACTATATCCTTATTCACGCGCCTGAATTTTCATCTGAAGATGAATGTTACTCGAAACTCGTTTCAGAAACCGAACCGCATCATGTGAAGCGAGTCGTTGTTAACGGACACATCCTCAAGGCAATATGAAGGCCTCTTCTTCAGGCATCAAGATAATCGCACAAAACAAGAAGGCCTCTTTTCAATATCATATTGAAGAGACCGTTGAAGCGGGGCTTGTGCTTCAGGGCAGCGAGGTCAGAAGCCTGCGCGATAACCGCGCGTCTTTATCGGATTCCTATGCCGTCATCAAAAACGGTGAGGCATTTCTGCTCAATTCCCATATCGCCCAGTGCCCTCAGGCGTCGTATATGAACCATGACCCCAAGCGGACACGCAAGCTTCTCCTGCATAAAATGCAGATCAGAAGGCTGACGGGAAAGCTCAATGAAAAGGGATTTACCTTGATTCCAACCAAACTTTATTTTAAGAAAGGACGCGTAAAGGTGGAACTGGGCCTGTGCCGTGGCAAGAAGGCCTTTGACAAACGCGAGGCCATCAAAAAACGTGAGACAAAACGGGAGCTTGCAAGGGCATTCCGCGGCAGACAAAGATAAATAATATTCACCACAGAGACACAGAGAAAAACAAAAAATAATTTTTATATTTCCTCTGTGTCTCTGTGGCAGATATTGTTGTTCTCTTAAGTTTCTGTGGTAAAATATAAATAGAAAAATGGATCTTTGAAAATTTGCCGGTTTGTTCATTTCTTATAATAAATTGGGCGGGGGCGAAATAGATCTCGACGGGGATCGTGAAGCGGAGGCGGCATGCCGACCTGTCATCGAGTCGCAAAACCGATGGCAAAACCTTAAGTGCCGAACCAATGGCGCTCGCTGCTTAAATAGCAGCATGTCGACCGGTCAACGCCTGCTAGATCGGAAGACAAAAAGCAGCAGGCTGGCTCATCCCAAGTTAGCCTTGGCGCGGGATGACAAGACATAGCAAGGATAGTCCTCAAAGATCCCGTCCGCGGGAGCGATGAAGGGCGAAATTAAGTACGCGGAATGAGCATGGAGAAGCCTCTGTAGTCATATCTTCGGACCCGGGTGCGATTCAGATGAGTTGCCATGGAAGGCAACTTCCATGAGAAAACTTGGCTTACATCAGGGAAACCTAAGTCTATATTTAGATATGGTAATCCTGAGGGGTGAAAGCCCTGCAGAGACTCTAAAATGGATAGGCGGTGATATTGTTGAACCTGCAAGAAAAAGCATATATTGCCGGAATAGTTGACGGTGAGGGAACGGTGACACTAACAAGAAGGCATAAAAACGAAACTCCATCACCTAACGTATCAATTGCAAATACAAATAATGAATTACTCGTTTGGATAAAAAATAAAATTGGTTGTGGAGTCATCATTAAAAGAACCAAGCAAAAACCTCATCATTCCAATTCTTATGTTTTTGCACTATATGATCGCAACGCTTTAAAATTGCTTGCAGATATCAAAACCTTCCTAATTATCAAAAAACCTCATGCAAAACTGCTTCTTAATCATTACAAGGATTCAACGCCGAGAAATGGCAGATATACAAAGAAGCAGATTGAGATGAAGATGTGGTTAGTCAGTGAAATCAGGAAGTTAAACCAACGATAAATTTATACCTCCTATAATACGCCAGGCTCCCCTAAACTTTTGGGGATGAAGAGATAGTCCATGCCTCAAGGAAACTTGAGGATTAACATGTCCCGGCGCCTCCACAAAAACTTGGCCTTGAGAGTTGCGATAGCGGCTCTCAAGGCCTTAGTTTTTGTAGGCCCCCTTTTTTCCTATTTACAACACCCCATCCTTCCTCCTAGAATTCACAAAAATTTGGCAATAGTGCCGAAAAAACAAAGGAGGATTTTATGCCCGGAAAAGCAACGAAGACAACTGAGCTGCGCATCTCCGCAAAGAACGAGCTTGGCACCATGGCCAGGCTTTCGTTGCCGCTCAAGCAAAACAATATCAATATCGATTGCTTCTGCGGCTACGAAATGGAAGACAGGGCCGTCTTTTATCTCATGACAAACAACAATCCCAAGGCAAAGACGCTCTTGACGAACGCCGGCTATACGGTGACGGAAAATCCGGTTGTCCTCTGGACCATTGACAACACACCCGGCGAGATCAATCAGGCCACGACGGCACTTGCTGAAGGCAGGGTCAATATCAATTACGCTTACTCAACGTCGGTCCCGGCCGGCAAGACCGCCTCTGTGGTCTTCGCAACAAGCGACACCAACAAGGCGTTTGACATGCTAAGCAGGCTGTAAAGCAATCTGATTAAATTAAAAAAGGCGTTGGTGATCATTCACCAACGCCTTTTTAATTTCTTACTCCTGCACTCAAACGCTTAAACACTTCTACACTTAATCAACCGATCTTTGTCAGCCACTTACGGTATCGCTCGTCATTGCCGCGCACGGCGTCAAAATAGATCTTCTGTATCTTTTGCGTCACGGGTCCAGGGCGTCCGCCGTTAATCTCGCGATCGTCAAGTTCCCGCACGGGAGTCACCTCCGCTGCAGTTCCTGTGAAAAACACCTCATCACATAAATAGAGAAAATCGCGTGTAAATGCCTCTTCTCGCAGATCAAGACCCATGTCCTTTACTATCCTGATCACGCTGTCGCGAGTAATGCCGGCCAGAATCGGGGATGACATCGGAGGTGTGCGAATGACCCCGTTTCTGATCGCAAAGATATTCTCACCTGAGGCCTCGGCAACATAACCGTTTGTATCCAGCATGATTGCTTCGTCATAACCCGCCGCAATCACCTCGCGCTTGGCCAAAATAGAACTCACATACTGTCCGATTATTTTTCCCTGCACCATTCCCACATTAACATGATGTCTTGTAAATGAAGAAACCTTTGCCCTAATACCCTTATCAAGTGCCGCATCACCCAGATAGGCGCCCCATGGCCACACAACGACTGCTGCACGCGTTGGATTTGTGGCATAAAGCCCCATTGCACCGTCACCGCAAAACATAAGGGGACGGATATAACATTCCTTAAGCCCGTTGATCTCCACCGTCTTGATGCATGCATCAATAATCTCATCTGCGGTGTAGGGCGATTTCATCGTAAGTATTTTCAGTCCATCGAACATCCTTCTGATGTGCTCTCTTAGCCGGAAAATGGCGGAACTTCCGTCGCTGCATTTGTAACACCTGATCCCTTCAAAGACGCCCATGCCATAATGAAGAGTGTGGGTCAAAATGTGCACGTTGGCGTTGTCCCAATCTACAAATTTGCCGTCCATCCAGATCTTTTTTGTCTTCTCAACCATGGCTCCCTCCAAGCAAGAATAGATGTTTAAATGCCCTTACAGCTCATGGACTTATGGCCGGAGAGTCTAGTCCATACGCACGATTCCGGCAACCTAAAAATTGCGACAACCCTTGACGCGGGACCGGCGTTGTGTAAAAAGCGCGCAACTTTTTTCTGCCCCTGCCGATGTATGTGTAGACCCCACGCCCTGCCCTAGAAGGCGGGGCTTTCTGGCGGAGATGGCTTACAAAACACCATACATTCCCGCACCTATGCGTAGATGCAGGGATGAATCTCCGATCGAAAGACCAGAAATTTCCGGGTGTGTGTGCATAAAAACTAAAGAGGAGGAGTATTATCATGTCAGGTATCACAAATGCGGACGCCATCCTGCGCCACTATAGCACGGCCTTAATGCCCATCTATGAGGATGTGTGCGGGGACACAGGGACATACAGCCAGGTCCAAGGAGCCTTCCGAAAATTTCTAAAAGACGGTGCTGATAAATACTATACCGCCGGAGGTTCCAATGATCTGGGAGACTACGCCTTTGTCTCTAACCTATCGGCAAACAATGCCATGGCAGCCCGTGTATTCAGAGACTTCTTGGATGGCGGGAGAAACTGTCATGAAAAATCCCCGGTGGGCGAGGCCATGTCGATTAGTCAAGCCATTGAGAGTGCTGCAATTGCCGCCAAAAATGCCGAATTTTATGCGGCGAGACCGTCAAAACTTTCTGTGGTGTGGCACCAATTCGTCGGCCAATATTTCAGTTGGATATCCGAGACAATGAAACAGATCGAAGCGGCGACAAAGGCAAACGGCACGATAAGAAATGTCCATTCTGAGATCTGGGGCGTTGCAAATCGCGCAGACAGGTTTGCAGCGGCCATCGATGAGCGCCTTCATGATTTTTCGGATCTTCTCGATGCCACTTTAGAGGGGAGGATCATCAAAGCCCAGATGGAAAGGTTTAATCTCTTCAGAGCAGCGACGAGAAAGATCACGCCAACTTCGTCCACCGAAGCATCAAACACCCCCTTTACAACAAGAGATGTTGAAGTTTTCAGGCGTGAATTTGAAATCCTTCAGAATCCCTTTGATTGGATTCACAAGGTCCTTCTCAAATACGAGCGCACGGCATTACCGCACGTTGAGATCGACGCGCTGCAAATCGGTCCGGCGCTCAAATCTGATTCGTTAAAGATCACCTCCTACTGGGAATTGTTGGATTGGATTGTCATGATGACCGCGAGTCGCGCAAACGACGACCGTCCCGGCCGGATCACATTTGAGCTTGACGATTCCCAAAACCAGCTCGTTATCACCATGCCCTACATTCGCACCAGATCATGGTCATCCGTAGACAGACTGGTTAGATTTCTCGCCGGATCACGAATGATCAAGGGCCACAAAGACGATGACAGCACCCCCGTCACTGAAATCAGGTTACCATTAAGGGCGGCCGGCGCGCTCGCAACGCCAAGCGGGACCCAGAACTCACCGCCGCCTGCGGCTTCACAAAGTGGAAACATGCAGGGCAATTCATCTCCGGCAGCAGGCAGCGTGCCTATGCAGGGTGCGATCACGGGCTTTGCAGATTCGGGGGAGACTCACTTACTGACGCCTGACAGAACGGTCCCATCGTTTACCCGCGGAAGCGCTGATGCGTTTGGCATACTTTACGACATATCTATAGCGCATCAACTTAGTGCCAGCTGGTTCATGATGCAAACTCAGGGACAATCACCCCTTCTGTTTAACGGCATGACGCCGCCAGTACAAACCATGTTGCCGAGATAAACAAACCCAAAGGGGACCCTTGGTGTTACCACGCATCGAGGGTCCCCCTTTTCTTTCTCTATTTATCGGGAAATCATCAAATTGACACTATTTCGGGCTTGATATAATCTTTACCGGTTTGGAGGTCTTCCGTGCTGGAAAAGTTTTTCAACCCGAGAGCCGTTGCTGTCATAGGCGCCTCCCGTAAAGAAGGTAAGGTCGGTTACTCCCTCATAAAAAATCTGATGGATGAGGGATTCGGCGGTCCGATCTACCCCGTAAATCCCAACACAAATGAGATATTGGGCAAGAGATGCTATCCCAATGTAGCAGCCCTGCCCGACGGTGTTGATCTGGCCGTGGTCGTCATCCCCGCAAAACTCGTCCCCCGGACAATTGAGGAGTGCGGCAGAAAGGGAATCGGTGCTGCCATCGTCATTTCCGCGGGATTCAAGGAGATAGGAGAGACGGGGAGGGAGCTTGAGCAGCAACTCTTCAATGCCGCAATCGGGAGCGGCGTTCGCGTGCTGGGCCCAAACTGCTTGGGGCTCATTAACACACAAAGCAAACTCAACGCCTCGTTTGCCGCACAGTATCCAGAAAATGGTGACATCTCTGTCATTTCCCAATCCGGCGCCCTGTGCGCCTCCATGCTGGATTGGGCGGTGAGAAACCACATCGGTTTTTCAAAACTCATAAGCATCGGAAACAAAGTGGATATCGATGAAGAGACATTGATTGAGGCGTTAAGCGAAGATCCGCACACAAAGGTCATTGTCGGCTATCTTGAAGATATCGTGAACGGTCCGCACTTCATGAGAACGGCCGAGCGCGTCACCAAACAAAAACCCATCATGCTTATTAAGGCCGGAACAACCGAGGCGGGGTCGAAGGCGGCCAGTTCTCACACAGGCTCAATCGCAGGCGCACAAATGGCCTATCAATGCGCATTTCGCAGGAGCGGCATCTTGCAGGCGCCCTCGCTTGAGGCGCTGTTTGATTATGCCCAGATCTTTTCTTATCAACCATTGCTCAAGGGCAAACGCATCGCCGTTGTGACCAATGCGGGCGGGCCCGGCATCATGGCGGCAGATGCCGTCGAAAACTCAGGCCTTCTCTTTGCTTCGATTTCCGCCGCCACAAAGACCAAGCTTCATTCATTCCTCCCCGCGGCAGCCAATGTTGCAAATCCGATTGACATATTGGGAGACGCCCCGGCTGAAGTCTACGGCAAAACAGTCGAGGTCATTCTTGATGAAGAAGGCGTTGATGGTGTGATCGTTCTGCTCACACCGCAGGCCATGATAGATGTAGAAGAGGCGGCGCGTCAAATTGTAAAAGCAACGTCAGGCCGTGAGAAACCCGTCGTGGCCTCGTTTATCGGCGCCGATCGCGTTTCCAAGGGGATCACGATCCTTCAGAAGAACCGCCTCCCCCATTATCCAACGCCTGAACGTGCGGTTGAAGCGCTCTTTACGCTCTCGGAATATGTCAAATGGCTGGAGCGCCCAAGAAGGGTAATCCACCGCTATGCCGTCAATACAACCAAAGTGGACCGTGTCATAAGACTCTCCCAGAAGCGCGGCCATCTCAATATGGGCGAGCAGGAATCCAAGGACATCCTTTCAGCCTATGGTTTTGCCATCCCGCAGAGCAGGCTTGCAAGGACGGCGGATGAATCCGTCTCGGCCGCTTCCGTTATCGGGTATCCAGTCGTAATGAAGATTGTATCGCCGGATATAATCCACAAATCCGATGTCGGCGGTGTGAAGGTGGGCCTCACGGGTCCGGCTCCGGTGCGCGATTCGTTTGAGCTCATGATGATGCGTGTCCATGAGCGATTGCCTGCTGCCCGCCTTCAGGGCGTTCTGATACAAGAGATGATAACGGAGGGGCGCGAGATCATAGTCGGCATGACGCGGGATCCGCAGTTCGGGCCCATGCTGATGTTTGGACTTGGCGGAATTTATGTCGAAGTGCTTCGTGACGTGTCGTTCCAGCTCGCCCCGATCACAGCCGACGAGGCCCTTGAAATGCTCGTGGGCACAAAGACCTACAGGCTTCTGCAGGGTGTTCGGGGCGAAAAGTCTGTGGACATGCAGCTTGTGGCAGAATGTATCCAGCGGATTTCGCAGCTTGCGATGGATTTCCCGCAGATCGAGGAGATGGACATCAATCCACTCAAGATCAGCGCCGAAGGGGCAAGCGCAGTGGCGGTGGATGCGAGGATAAGAATATCACAAACGTCCTCCCCTTTGTAAGGGGAGGATGAGGGTGCGACAGTTCTCTCCCTTTGTAAGGGGGAGTCAGTGGGGGTAGATCGCTGTCTACCTCCCCTTCCCCCTCCTTACAAAGGAGGGGAATAGGAGAATGCAATGTCTGACTGGAAAAACACCTATCGTCACAAACTGATGTCTGCCGCAGAAGCTCTGGCGCACATCAAATCCGGCGACAAGATATTCATAGGCACCGGCTGCGCGGCACCCCAGACATTAATTGAGGCGTTAACCACGGCATCCGTCGATGACACATCGATCTTCCACCTTTTGACAATGGGGGTTGCGCCCTACGCACACGACAGATTTTCCGGCCGCTTTCGTTTCAACAGCTTTTTTATCAGCCAGAACGTCCGAGATGCTGTTTGGCAGGGCCTTGGGGATTACACGCCGATCTTTTTGTCCGAGATACCGCACCAGTTTGAGCTTGGGCGAATACCGCTGGATGTGGCATTAATACAGACGACGACGCCAAACGAAGACGGCATGGTGAGTCTTGGCATCTCAGTTGATATCGTCAAGAGCGCGGCGGAAAACGCAAAGCTCCTTATTGCGGAGGTCAATAGCCGCATGCCGTGGACTCACGGCAATTCGCTAATCCCCGTCGACTTCATCGATTACATGGTTGAATCCGAAAGACCCCTTTTGGAATATGAGCCGGTCAAGGCGGACGAGACGATCAGGGCTATCGGCCGGAACGTCGCATCCCTGATTGAGGACGGCTCCACAATCGAGGTCGGCATCGGCGCCATCCCGCAATCGATCCTTGAGTTTTTGAAGGACAAGAAAAACTTGGGCATTCACACAGAGATGTTTACAGACTCGCTTATCGATTTGATCGAGGCCGGCGTCATCAATAATTTGAAGAAGACGATAGATCAGGGAAAGACGGTGGCCTCTTTCATAATGGGCTCCGAGCGCCTCTATCAATACATCAACAACAACCCTTCAATTGAGCTTCATCCTTCAGAATACGTGAATGATCCGTTCATTATCGGAGAGATGCCGAAGATGGTGGCGATCAATATGGCATTGGAAGTGGATCTCACGGGTCAGGTCTGCGCGGATTCATTGGGCCATAAATTCTACAGCGGCATCGGCGGACAAGTGGATTTCATACGCGGCGCCGCGAGATCCATCGGAGGCAAGCCGATCATTGCGATGAAATCAACGGCAGTGGACGGCACGATATCGCGCATCGTCCCACGCCTCTCCGAGGGCGCAGGGGTCGTAACCACGCGCGGTGATGTGCATTACGTCATCACCGAATACGGCATTGCAGATCTGCACGGAAAGAGCATACGCGAGCGCGCGATGGCCTTAATCAACATTGCACATCCCAAATTCCGCCATGATCTTTTGAAGGTGGCCAAGGAACTCCACTACGTCTATGAGGATCAGACAGAACTTATGGCGGCACCCTATCCCACTTCACTTGAACGATGTGTGGTCATCGCGGACGGCACGGAGGTGACCTTCCGTCCCATCAAACCGACTGATGAAGAGCCCATGCGGGATCTCTTCTACTCGCTGTCGCAGCAGAGTCTTTATTATCGATTCTTTCAGGTCCCCAAGAGCATGCCGCATGACCGCGTGATGCCCCTTGTGAACATCGACTACGAGAAGGACATGGCCATAGTCGCGACCGTTGAGGAAATGGCCGGCGAAAAGATCATTGCGATTGGACGCTACATCCGTTCATCAAAGGAAGACAAGATGGCGGAGGTGGCTTTTCTTGTTCGCGACGAATGGCAAAACCGCGGCATGGGACGAGCCCTCTTGCAGTGTTTAATCGACATCGCGGGGGAAAGAAAGATTGAGGGTTTTGTCGCATCGGTCCTTCCCGCCAACAAGCAGATGCTGACCGTCTTCCATACCTGCGGCTACAGGCTCAAGATGGCCTTTGAAGAGGGTGTCTATCAACTCGCCTTCCGCTTTGATGAACCGAACTGAGCAAAAGAAGCTAAGAGGCTAGAATTGTCCTTCCCGCGAAAGCGGAAATCCCGTGGAATCATGTGGTCTCAGATCCCGGGTTTCGGGTCCCGAATTTCAGGTCTCGGGCATATTCATAGATTTGATCCAATCGGCATCGTGGGGTTTTTTCTCAGCTTCTCAGCCTCTTTGCTCACAACTCCCCTTATACCCGCTTATATTCGAGGCGTCCGACACCTAACAAAACCACGCAACTTTTTTGGGTTTCGGCCGATAAGAATTGTGGGGGCTAAATATATCCTTAATATAGGAGCAATATGGCAGACGACCAAGTAATATTTATGTTTAAATCATACAAAGGCATACCGGAGTGTACGGAGCCCGGCACCCTTGATCTATGCCAGTTGAGGGTCAAGCCCAATCCGGCAGACCCTAAAGATATTCCCATGACCTGTTTTCAGGGTGTTTTTGGACCGCATAAAGAAGAATGGAAAGGCACGTTCACCCCCAATCTCGAGAAGTTTTCTCAGGCCTATCCCTTCCTTAAAGATGCCGGATTTAAAAGATTCTGCCGCTCTAAGGACGAAGTGGAACCGGGCAAATATGCCCTCTTTGCCTCAAAAAAAGATGTGTCTTCACCCCAGCCTGTCATGGGGGCCAATCTTCCGCCTGTTCAGGCCGCTTTAAACGGAGATTTTCCCCGCTGTGAACAGATAATACCACAAGGAAAAGAAGATTTGCAGTTGGAAGAGCCTTTATCAGGTGAAGTTGTTGGGTATCTTAGAAAGAAATTTAAATTTTCAACAGATGGTTGCTGCTCCCCGGTGGAGGGCAACAGTACAAAGTATAATTGCAAGTTCACCACTGCAAAAGGCACAATTGATCCCGTTATAGAAAGATTGAAAAAAGATCGTGAGAACACGAAGTTGTCATCATCTATAAAGAACAGGCTTGATACCCTGATCGAAGCCTTCGTGAAGACGCAAAAACTTGATCCCCTTCAACGCCAGATTGAACAGGGAGATATAAATATTAAGAAGACGATAGAAGCCGGAAATAAAAACATCGATCGCCAGCTATTCTGGCAAAAATTATCGATAGTAATGATGGCTCTATTTACTACTATAGTCGGTTATCCGATAGTAAAGGAAATCATCGCCAAATGGAAGGGCCGCGTAAAAGCCACCGATTACGGCAAATACATCAAAACCAAACTTGATAAGATTCCCGGCTACGATGTTTTGGGACGCGATGTTGAGGCAAGGGCGACATGGGGCATGACCGACACGCCAGATTACCCAAGTATTATTTTAGACGCAGAAACAGGGATCGGCAAAGACAAGATGGTGGAAAAGATGGCTCTTCTCTGGGCGAAGGGCGATGAATCCGTTCCGCCAAGATGGAGAAATGCTAAGTGGCATAAGATATCACCCGCAGAATTTCAATCAAACACATCATATCGTGGAAACGTCGCTGACAAGGTTGCCGAAATTGCAAATCTCGCCCGAAAGGGACCGACCATCATCTACATAACCGAAATAGACCTTGTCTTCTTAAGCGGCGGTTCTACAAGCGGCTCCTCAGAGGTTGTGGGCAAGCTCGTCTTGGATATTTTGGATGAACCCCTTATCAAAGACAGGCTGCTCATCATCGGCACAACCAGCCGCGGCAAGCAAATGCTTGCCATGTATCCCGACCTTGATCGCCGCGCCAACTGGCCAAAACTGTCCAACTATAAAGCATCCGATATCGTTAGTATCATCGATGGATCAACAAAGTCTGAGTACAGCAAATATTTTAAGGTGGCAATTTCCCGTGACATGATCGCGGCGGCCGCAAAGTTGACCGAGGCGTTTTATCGGCCCTCATTGGAGTTTAGAACCTTTGATGGCGGCATCATCACAATGCCCCGCTTCGACGCAATAAAACACGTATTGCAGGGGGCGGCAAGGAATGCCCGTGACCGCCAATCAGATACCATAACTATTGATGACGTAATAAAATCGGCAGAGCAAAGATGCGGGAGGAAACTCGATCACGCCGCAGTACAAAAGGCCCTTGAAACGCCGCTTGATGAACTGGAAAAGAGAGAGACCAGAGGCACAAATCATGACGATAATAATCCACCACCTGCTGCAACGGGTGAGCTGAATGATTTTGCCGTAGAACAGACGCCGGCGGAAGGTGATGGGTCGAAGCGCATAGCCGTAGCGCCGTTGACAAACGCTCCATACGTCGTTTCAGATGGTGCAAAATCAGCTCTTGGTTCATACATCGATAAAACAATCAGGGCAGTAAGTGATCTTGTAAATCCAAAACCCGCGTATGCCGCAGTGACGGCAGATGGGAGAATATTCAATATTGCCCGATCTGCGGTTGAAATAGGGGTTTTACCGTCACTGGTTTCCGGCACCAAAAAGATTGCGCAAGGAGTAAGGGACGCAGGTGCAAAGGCATTCGGTCACGGCGGATATTTCTCAACAGTGGGAACCGGCCTGCTCACCGGTGCCGGCATACTTTATACATATGATAAGATCGAGGCGAAGGGAAGAAAGGTCCCTCGGTGGGCAGAGCCCTTGACATTTGTCGGCACAGGCGCCCTTCAGTCCATCGTCATGGGAGGTCTCAAGGCATCATCACTTGTATCATTTCCTGCAGGCATTCCTGCAGCCCTCACCACCGGCGCAGGCGTACATATCGGCGGCAAGATATTGGGATTGGATGACAAATCCAGCAGGTGGTTTTCAATGATAGGCGCATCATTCTTGATGCCGGCGGCCATGACCGCAGAGGTGGGTGGCGTAAGCGCAATGGGGAGCATAGAAAGTGCATTGGCAGCAAAGTCATTATTGCATGCCGTGCCAAGAATTCTGGCAGGTTCTGCCAGAGGAGGTCTTCACGGCCTGGCGGTAGGGGGTTCATTCATCGCAGGCGTACTGATCGGGCATTATATCGTCGATCAGGTCCCCAACGTAGTCGCAAAGAATGTCTTCAAGTCAAAAGGTGACTGGACTTACAGCGGAATGATTGCGGGCGGGCTCTACGCCGTCAACAAGAAGATAGGCGATCCGACAGGCAAGCTCTTTCGCTGGATGGGCATTATTTAATAACGGCATAACATACCACATCACCCTGTTACGACAGGGTGATGTGGTTTTTTTATTTCTCTTTTGACTCACCCTGAATTTTGCATCAGACAACGGATAAAAAACAAATGCCAAGCGGCCAGAACCCTTCTCGCTAATTTATTGACTTCTATTCCCCCTTCATCTTATTTCCATTTCAATGACTATTCAAAAAAAGCGATGGCCGAAACTCATGAAAAAACGCAGTCACATAGAACCCGTCATTAGGGTTGCCATTTCAAAGTACCTCAAGTGGCTCGAGCCTTATTTGCGCCGGGCCAAAAAGAAGATGCCGATGCTCATCTTGCCCGCGCGCATCCGCTCTTACAAACCCCCTCTCGGCAAGGAGCACTTAAGCTGGGGCAGCTGCGACAAGGAAAACCGCGTCATCACCCTATTCACGCACAAAATCATTGTGATGAGGGGATTTAAAAGAAGCACCAAGAAACGCGTGGCGCTCTCCGAAAAGGAAATACTCATGACCCTTGCCCATGAACTGGCCCACTTCCGCTATGACATTCATGGCTACGAGCAGGAGAGCTACGGCCGCACCATCTTTCATGCGATGGGCGTCATGGACAAGTGCCCGACGTGCGATGGAAAAGGAGTCGTGCCGGCGGAATACAAGAATGAATAAAATTCGAAGCACGAAATCCGAAATCCTAAATCCTAAACAAATTCAAAATCCAAATGACCCAAATCCAAAACGACGTGTTTAGAACATTTGAATTTAGAATTTGGAATTTGTTTCGGATTTCGATATTCGAATTTCGGATTTGCCTTTAAATAAGGAGGCAGCATGGCTCGCATTTATGACAACATAACACAAACGATAGGCAACACGCCGCTTGTGAGACTCACCAGGGTAACAAAGGGTTGTGCCGCCGATGTTGTGGCAAAACTTGAATCATTCAATCCCCTCCACTGCGTCAAAGACAGAATTGGCGTGGCGATGATAGAGGCCGCTGAACATGATGGATGCATCAAACCGGGAGCGACTATCATTGAACCGACATCCGGCAATACCGGTATCGGGCTTGCCTTTGTTGCCGCGGCAAAAGGTTATCGTCTGATTTTAACCATGCCCGAGACAATGAGCATCGAGCGACGAAATATCCTCAAGGCGCTTGGAGCAGAGATTATTTTGACCCCAGGTCCCAAGGGAATGCGCGGGGCCATAGAGGAGGCAGCCCGCATCAAAACAGAACATCCTGAATACTTTATGCCCCAGCAGTTTGAAAATCCGGCAAACCCGGAGATTCATCGCAAGACGACGGCGGAAGAGATCTGGGCAGACACCGATGGAAAGATCGATTTATTTGTCGCGGGCGTCGGTACCGGCGGCACTATCACGGGCGTGGGAGAGGTGATCAAGAAGCGAAAGGCGGGTCTAAAAGTTATCGCTGTTGAACCTTCCGCCTCACCTGTTTTGTCCGGCGGTCAACCCGGACCCCATATAATTCAGGGTATTGGAGCGGGTTTTGTCCCAAAGGTTTTGAACACCGAGATTTACGACGAGGTTATAAAGGTCGCCAATGAGGATGCGCTGGTCACCGCCCGCCATCTCGCAAAAGAAGAAGGCATATTTGCGGGTATTTCTTCCGGTGCTGCCACTTGGGCAGCCATCCAAGTAGCCAATCGTCCTGAAAATAAAGGAAAACTCCTGATAGTCATACTGCCCGACACAGGAGAACGATATCTATCAACACCCTTATTCCAAGGAACTGATTAAGGGGGAGGTGTCCGACACTGGATGTCGGACACCCTCCCCCGCCAAATTGCAACCTTTCTCGCCTTGCTGGCCTTTCTCGCATTACATGCCCTGAGCGAGCAGCGCGAGTCGAAGGGCTCGCCCTGCCTAATTGTATACAATTCCCGCATTGACAAATGAGTGTGTAAATCTCTATAAGTGTCACTCCTAACGCTTTAAACATTCCACTTCAAACTTTTAACTGTTTTTTAAGGAGGCAATATGGCCGAGCAACACACGATCAAATCCATGATGGAGGAGACTAGGAAGTTCGATCCGCCGGCGGAGCTCAAGAAAAACGCATGGATCAAGAGTTTTGATGAGTACAAAAAAATGTGGGATCAATCCATTAACGATCCGGAAAAATTCTGGTCCAATATGGCAGAAGAATTCACCTGGTTCAAAAAGTGGAACAAGGTCCGCTCATACGATTTCAAAAACAAGATCGATATCAAATATTTTGACGGGGCGGAGACCAACATCTCGGTCAACTGTCTCGATCGCTGGGTGACGGCCGGCAAGGGCAATCGCACGGCCATCATCTGGGAAGGCAACGAACCAACCGAGTCGAAAAAATACACCTATCAGCAGCTCTTAAATGAAGTCTGCAAGTTCGCCAATGTGCTGAAGTCGAATGGTGTCAAAAAGGGCGACCGCGTTTCGATCTACATGCCCATGATCCCGGAACTCCCGATCGCCATGCTCGCTTGTGTTCGTATCGGCGCAATCCATTCAGTGGTCTTTGGCGGATTCTCTGCGGAGTCGCTGCGCGACCGCATTCTAGATTCCGGTTGCACATTCCTCATCACAACCGACGGCGGTTTCCGCGGAAACAAGCGCATCCCGATGAAAAAGGCGGCCGATGACGCGATGAAGATGTGCGAAGACGCGGGACAACCTATAAAGACCTGTGTTGTATATAAGCGTTCGGGTGACTCTGTTGATATGAAGCCCGGCCGCGACCTCTGGTGGCATGAACTCATGGGGAGCGCCTCAACCACCTGCGAACCGGAACATGTGGGGGCCGAGGATCCTGCATTCATACTCTACACGTCAGGCTCAACAGGCAAGCCCAAGGGTGTGCTCCACACAACCGCCGGATACATGGTCTTTGCAACCGCCACATTCAAGTACATGTTCGATTATCATGACAACGACATATTCTGGTGCACCGCCGACATCGGATGGGTCACAGGCCATACATACATTACCTACAGCCCGCTTTGCGCGGGCGCAACCGAGGTGATGTTTGAAGGCATTCCAAATTATCCGCAACCTGACCGCTTCTGGGAGATATGCGAAAAACATAAGGTCACCATCATTTACACGGCCCCGACAGTCATTCGCTCACTCATGAAGGAAGGTGAGCAGTGGCCTGCAAAGCATAACCTTTCATCGCTTCGCATCTTGGGGACAGTTGGCGAACCTATCAATCCCGAGGCTTGGATGTGGTATTACAAAAATGTCGGCCACGAACACTGCCCGATCATCGACACATGGTGGCAGACAGAGACCGGCGCCGCGTTGATTGCCCCTCTGCCGGGCGCAGTTCCTACAAAACCGGGTTCTGCGACAATCCCATTCTTCGGCGTGAAACCCAAGGTCATCCGCGAGGACGGCACCGAGTGCAAGCCAAATGAAGGCGGCTATCTTGTTATCGAAGAACCGTGGCCCGGAATCATGCGCACTGTTTACAACCATCACGAGCGTTTCAAAGAGACATATTTCAGCCGCTTCCCGGGGCTCTATTTCACTGGCGACGGCGCGCGCAAGGACGAAGACGGTTACTTCTGGCTCATGGGACGCGTTGACGATGTTATAAACGTCTCAGGCCACAGAATTGGTACGGCTGAAGTTGAGTCGTCACTTGTTTCCCATCCAAAGGTTGCTGAGGCGGCAGTTGTTGGTTGTCCTCACGAGATCAAGGGACAAGGAATCTACGCATACGTGACACTCAAAACAGGTAATCATCCATCAGATGATCTCAAGAAAGAACTTGCAAACCACGTACGCAAAGAGATCGGACCGATTGCAATACCTGACAAGATACAGTTTACGGATTCACTTCCCAAAACGCGTTCCGGTAAGATCATGCGCCGCATTTTGCGCAAGATCGCCGAGGGAGAGCTAGACAATCTGGGCGACACTACAACCCTTTCCGATCCCCATGTCGTCAACTCGCTGGTGGAGGGAAGGCAATAAAGAAGCTAGAAACTAGAGGCTAGAAGCTAGAAAAAAACCCCGCTATCAACGGGGTTTTTTCTTGCCTGTAGCTTCTAGCATCTAGCTTCTTATTTTTTTGAAAGATGAAACTCCAGTTTATTGCGGATTTCGCGCTCGTGCTCGCGGCGGAACTCTTCGAATTTCATGATCTTTGTGAGCGATTCTCCCTGTTTGATACTTTCAAAGACCTTGTTTTCAACGCCTTCAATTTCTTCCGCAACGGCCATGATCTCATCGATTTGCGCGTCAGGGATTACAACCACTCCATCCGCGTCTCCCAGCACCCAGTCGCCCTTGGCAACCGTTACGCCACCGATTGAAACGACGCTCGTGGGTGGTTCAATGATGTCTGCCCTGCCGGCCTGCGGACTGACAAACCGATAATAAACAGGGAAATCAAGGGAGAGCATGCCGGAAAGGTCTCTCACGGCACCATCGATAACAGCCCCGGTGAGTCCCTTGCGCTTTGCCTCAGCTGCCAGAAGTTCTCCAAAGACTGCATGTGTCTGGTTCCTCCCGTCGACGACCAGAACATCACCTTCTTTGGCCTCTGAAAGGGCCTTAATCACCGTTAGATAATCATTAGAACACATAACCGGAAAGGCCCGCCCTACCATCGGAAGATTGGGATGCAGAGGAATTAAGCCCGGTGATACTGAAAGGACAAGTGGTGAAGCATCACAAAGCGAAGCACAATCCAGTCTGCAAAAACGCTCTTTTATATTGTTATGGCGCTGATCCATATCAACCTCCTTTATGTCACATGCATAACCCATGCTTTATGCCATAAGCAATAAAGAAATTCTAAGCACAAAATTCCAAATCCTAAACAAATTCAAATTACCAAAATCCAAATGACCAAAACGAAGAGTTTTGAATTTTGATATTTGTATTTTGATATTGTTTAGGATTTTCTGCCGGAGGCGGATCAGCCTTTGGCTGAAGATATTAGGATTTTCTCATTTGTCACTATTTACGAATGGTGAGGTTATCGCCGGGTTTGACGGCAGAGGGATCGGAGAGATTGTTCCACTTCTGAATCTCGACAATTGTTACTTTATGACGTCTTGCAATATCCCAGAGCGTATCTCCATCCTTGACCCGATAATTCAGGCTGGATCGTGATGCGGGCGAAGGGATGTCCGCAAGTTTCAGCGGTTTTCCTGCTTCCTTCTTTATATTGTTCTTGGGCGCGGCCGCAGAATCTCGAGAAACGCCGATTTTTTCTTCTTCGTTCAAAACGACAAGTGAATCTGATGACGTCTCAGTTTCCCGCCTCTGACTTCTTGCCTCTGACTTCTTGCTTTCAGCTTCCGGCTTTTGGCTTTTGGCTCCCAACTTTTGTTCGCCCGCTTCTGGCCTCTGGTTTCTGACTTCTGCCTTCTGATTTTTCGCCTCATCCGATTGTATCTTTAACACCTGTCCGGCGCGCACTGTCTTGGGATTCTTGATTTGATTCCACTTCATAAGATCGGAAACGCTAATACCATGTTTTTTGGCCACAGCAATAAGCGAATCCCCTTTTTTCATCGTGTATTTTTTGGAGACCTTTTCAGCGGGATTCGCCTTTGTATTGTCTGCTCTTTTCTTTTGAGACCCATCTTTCCACAATATTGATTTGTCTGCGCGGCCCTTCGTGCTTTGCTCGCCAGTTTCAGAAGAGACCCCCTTCGTTTCAAGGATGATATCATCGGGGCTGGCCTCAGAGGCGCTCGCCATGGCTATGGTCACGCTTTCATTATTCCTAACGGCCATTTTTGTGTCACCCTCATCGGAGGTCTGCTCATCTTCTGCGACTTTTGTCTCTTGCCCATCCACAGCATCGGCTTCCTTTGCCTCTGATACGCCGGTGTTTTTCGCCACCAGTGCCGTTCTGCCCTGCGTCATGGTCACAATGATTCTTTGCCCTGGCTTGATCTTCTCATTTAAACTGAGCCCGTTGATCGCTGCCAGCTCGTCAACAGTCATCTTATATCTTTGAGCAATGCTCCATAGCGATTCACCCGCCTGAATGCTGTGTTTACTGCCGCCATCTGATCGCTTTGTGGCGAGCCTGTCTTCATCCGCCATGGCGGTTTTTTTGCCCTTTTTGGGCTCTGCCTTGGCCACAACCTGTTGATAGATATTCAAAACCCGACCCGATCTTAGGGGATTTTTTTGAGTGATGGAATTCCAGCTCTTGATCTGTGCAACTGAGACGCCGTAGCGTCCGGCAATCCTTGAAACAGTGTCACCCTTCTGAACCCGGTAGGTAACAACTTTTTTAATGCGACCACCGCCATCAGTGCTATCGTCAGCATCATCATCAACGTATACCGCCGCCCCTCCATGAGGTATGGCAAGCATCGATCCTGCGCGCAGCCGGTGATGTCGTAATGAAAGATCGTTTGCCGCCAGAAGCGCAGACTTAGAAATGCCATAGCGCTTCGCAATAGATGCCGCAGTCTCGCCGCGCTTCACCTTATGATAGACAACCTTGATGCGTTCGCCCTTCGGCAGTGCCGCGTAATTTGTCTTGAATGCCTGGCTTGTCCCCTTCGGCAGATTAATTGCAAAATCGCGCACACGAGGCGGTGTGGTTCCTCGCACCAGATGCGGATTTAAATCGGCGACGACATCGGTTGAAACGCCGGCACACTGCGCAACTGCTTCAAGGTCGGTCTGCGTCTCTACGGTGGCAACATCAAAATCGAGGGGTTTTTGATAATCAATGGATGAAAAGCCAAAATTCTGCGGCATCTTTGCTATGATCGTCGCTGCGATGAATTTGGGCACATAATCTCGAGTCTCTGCCCGCAGGTAACGCTGCCCGCCTTCAACAATATCCCAGAAATTTCTAAACCCCGTGCCATCAACGGCGTCACGAATCCTGCCTTCGCCGGCATTATATGCGGCCATCGCGAGGTACCAGTCACCGAACTCGTTATACAAGTCCTTGAGGTAATGTGCTGCGGCCCACGTGGATTTGATCGGATCGCGCCTTTCATCCACGAAGCGGCTGATTTCGAGACCGTAGCGGGACCCTGTTCCTCTGATAAACTGCCATGGTCCGACCGCATGGGAACGAGAATAGGCGTTGTTATTAAATCCGCTCTCTATCATCGCAACATATACCAGATCCTGCGGCAGGCCATTTTCCTTCAATATGTCGCGCATCATCTTCGTATAGCGGCCCGATCGCTCCATATATCTCTGGATGTGGTTCCTGCCTGCGCCCTGGAAATAGCCCATCCATGCGATAACGCGGTCGTTTATCTCGATAGGGATGTCAGATAACGGCAGGCGATTGAGGTTGTGTTCCTGGGCGAACCTTTGGCGTTCAGCTTCGTTCCTGTAACGGGCCTGCCTTTCGGCAAGACGGTCCTTGGCACAGGCCGAAAATAAAAAAACCGCCAAAACGAATAAAACCGCCGCCCTCAACCTCATGTGGACCTCAACTTCTTGAAAAACAAGCTTAAATCCTATTTTCGAATTATAACCCACTCCAAAGAAAGCTGTCAAAATTATTATCCGACATTTTCTGAAAAAGTTGCGTACTTTTTTAACTACCACCGCAGAGACGCCTTTTTCTCTGTGTCCTCTGTGCCTCCGCAGTTTAAATCCCCCCTTGCCCCCCTTTTAAAAAAGGGGGGTTGGGGGGATTAGTCCGCCTGTTTTCTCAAGAATGTCGGTATGTCATACTCATCTTCCCGATATTCCACAAGCCCGGCTTCGAGCCCCAGCTCCTTTGGTTCGCTCATAAACTGCTTTTTAGGTGATGCCGAAACCTCGGCACCCAACATAAGCTGGTCTGCCGGGGCATTTCTCATTGCACCAGCAGGAAATACTGTTTGTCCCTTTGGATACGAAGCCTGAGCTGAGTAAGCAGCCTGACTAGATGATTGAACCCATGTTGATGACCGCACAGGCTGGACAGGCTGAGCCTGGACAATAGCCGGCCTTGCAAACCCTTTCTGGACAGACCCTTGAGGGCGCACCACCCGCTGTAACGGTTTATTAAAGCCTGTGGCAATGACGGTCACACGCATTGACCCTTGCATTGATTCATCGATGACGGCGCCAAACAGTATATTGGCATCGTCATGGGCCTCACTCTGTATAATCTTTGAGGCCTCGCTTATTTCATAAAGGGTCATATCCGGCCCGCCAGAAATATTGATAAGAATCCCAGTCGCGCCCTTGATGGATACGTCTTCAAGTAGCGGTGATGAAATGGCCTTTGTAGCTGCATCGATGGCACGTCCCTCTCCGCTTGCCGTACCGGCACCCATTAGCGCCATGCCCATTTCATTCATTACAGTCCTAACATCGGCAAAATCGAGGTTGATCAGACCATGCACGGTAATGAGGTCTGAAATGCCCTTCACTGCGTGATACAAAACCTGATCGGCCTGTTTGAATGCATCAACGACTGTCACATCATGTCCTACAAGGCCCAGAAGCTTTTCATTGGGAATCGTGATGAGGGTATCGACGGCCTCCCGCAACTCCTGTATACCCCGATCCGCCTGCAGTGCGCGCTGTCTTCCCTCGAAGGTAAACGGTCGCGTCACAACTCCGACTACCAGCGCGCCTATCTCCTTGGCGATGCGTGCAATTACGGGCGCGCCACCGGTCCCTGTCCCGCCCCCCATGCCAGCAGTAACAAAGACCATATCGGCTCCGGCAATCGACTCTGCAACCGCGCGTTGATCTTCCAGCGCGGCGTTCTTTCCCACTTCCGGATTTGCGCCCGCTCCCAAGCCCTTTGTGAGCTCGCGTCCAAGCTGGATCTTGGTCGGCGCCGCATTGACCTTCAGCGCCTGAAGATCGGTGTTGGCGGCAATGAAATCGACTCCTTCAAGATCGAGTTCCATCATCGTGTTTATTGCGTTGCCACCGCTTCCCCCGACTCCTATCACTTTAATTTTGGCGTTTGGCGCCAAGTTCTCAACAAGTTCAAACATTATTGCCCCCTTTCAATTTAATTTCGGATTTCGGATTGCGAATTTCGGATTGAAAAATTCGCAATCGACAATCCGCAATTCACAATTGTTTAAAACATTTCTCCCAACCACTCCTTCATCCTCCCCCTAACCTTGGAGTACACATTGCGATCCTTCACCTTGAATCGTTTGCTCTCAGCTGATGTGCTTCCCATAAGTACAAGGCCGACACCCGTTGCGTACATAGGGCTTCGCACCACATCGACAAGACCGCCGATGCCCCTTGGAACACCGCGCCTCACGGGCAGGTTGAATATCTGCTCCGCAAGCTCAGGAACGCCCTCCATGATGCAGCTGCCGCCGGTCAATACCACGCCGGCAGCTACCATGTCCTCACAACCTGAACGGCTAATCTCCTGCTGCACGAGCGTGAAGACCTCCTCCATGCGCGGTTCGATGATCTCTGCAAGGATCTGGCGTGACAGTACGCGCGGATTCCTGCCGCCGACAGATGGCACTTCGATCGTTTCATCCTTATGAACGAGTCCTGCTGTCGCGCAGCCGTATTTGAGTTTGATCCTTTCAGCCTCGTGTGCCGGAGTTCTGAGGCCAACAGCGATATCATTGGTGAGGTGATTGCCGCCCAGCGTCAAAACAGCGGTGTGAATCACGCTGCCTCCCGAATAGACCGCAATATCCGTTGTTCCTCCGCCGATATCGACCAGCACAACACCCAACTCTCTCTCATCGGTGGAGAGGGATGCCTCACTTGCGGCAAGCTGCTGGAGTATAATGTCATTCACGTTGAGCCCCGCGCGGTTGCAGCACTTGATAATGTTCTGTGCAGACGTTACCGCTCCGGTAACAATATGGACTTTCGCCTCAAGACGAACGCCGCTCATGCCGACCGGATCGCGCACTCCGTCCTGATCATCAACGATGAACTGCTGCGGAATGACATGAATGACCTCACGATCAAGCGGGATTGACACGGCCTGCGCCGCATCAATCACGCGTTCCACATCCGTTGTGGCAACCTCCTTGTTCTTGATGGCCACAATGCCGTGGCTGTTGAGGCCTTTGATGTGGCCGCCGGCGATGCCCGCGTAGGCAGATGTGATCTCGCAGCCGGCCATCAGCTCCGCCTCCTCAATTGCTTTTTTTATCGAGGCGACGGTGCTTTCGATATTGACCACCACTCCCTTGCGCAGCCCTTTTGAAGGATGGGATCCGATGCCCACAATATCGATCCCTTCGTCTGCGACCTCCCCCACAATCGCACAGATTTTAGTGGTTCCTATATCAAGACCCACTATTTGTTCCTCTTTTCTTGCCATTTTCTCTCCCCCTTTCTTGTCAGTGATTAGTGAACAGTGATCGGTGATCATTGATCAGTGTTCACTAATTGTATCCAACGGTTATTCGCTTTCCATCATTTGCCAAAATATATTTAATGTGCCCGCCCCGGCGGTTCATCACACTCTGCCAGCGATCCAGAAGATCAAGCCGCGAAGCTATTGCGTCATTTCCCAGCACAATCTGCGTTGGCCCCTTTTCGGTGATGATTTCGAATCCCCTCGCCTTATCCCAATGCAACTCGGCAATGCCCTGCGCCTGTCCAAACGCCGTTTCGCGGAAGGATGCGATGATCGCGAGCACGTCTTGAATATGAGACGCCGCCTTGTTTTCATCATAAACATCGATGCCTGTAATAATTGGAAACGCCTTGGGATCCATAGGCTCAACCGGCTTAAAGACAACTCCTTCCTGATCAATAAAACTTAAGGCGTCTTTCTTTTGTATGACCGCTGCCGCTGTGAACTCTTCTACATAAATCCACAACGTATGCGGCAGGCGCCTTCGGACAGCCACCCTGTTCACCCATGGATGCCCCTTGAGGTTGCGATGAATCGAAGAAACGTCGATGCCAAAGAGATTTTGACCAGGCTTAACACCGGATAACTCGATCACTTTCTGCGTTGTCAGATGTGCCATCCTCCCTTCTACGGTCACTTCATGAATCGAAAATATCGATCCCAGGAAAACCAAAAGATAAAGACCATAAAACATTGCGAGACCGCCAAAGACCACAAGCAGCGATAAGAGAACTCTCTCGGCAAGGCGCACCCACTTTGCCATCGACCTTCGCCTGCGGACATTTTGTCTCTCAAGAAAGATGCTCATAAATTAAAAACAAATCCTAAATCCGAAGCACGAAATTCGAAACAAATCCAAATGACCAAAATTCAAATATCCAAACCTCCGGTTTTGAATTTTGATATTTGAATTTCGATATTGTTTCGAATTTCGATATTCGGATTTCATTTTTTTAGTCATACATTCACCTTCAACGCCGCCTCATTTAAAATCTCTGCAACCAAGTTATCAAATGTGATCCCGATATGGGCTGCCGCCTTTGGCACAAGAGACAGCTCCGTCATGCCGGGAATAGTGTTGATCTCCAGAAAATGCGCCCTTTCGTTTTCTCCCACAATATAGTCGCAACGCGCGGCACCCGAACAATCCAGCACCTTAAAGATAGCCACACTCCAATCGGAAATCTTTGCAGTCACCTTTTCCGAGATCCTCGCAGGCACTATGTACTCCGTCATCCCCTTTGTATATTTTGAGGTGTAATCATAGAAGCCGCTCTTGGGTGCAATCTCGAGCGGCGGCAAAGCGCGGCCATTGAGGAGCCCAACCGTCACCTCTTTACCCTGAAGATATTCCTGAACGATGATTTTTTCATCGGATTGGGCGGCCATTTTCAGAGCATTCAGAAACTCCTCCGGCCGCTTGACGATCGTGATGTTAATTGTCGATCCCTCGCGTGAGGGTTTAACAATTACAGGATATGGAATCGTCATGCGCTGCATGAAGCCTTCCGGCGATTCCTCCTTAATATTGAAGCACTGCTCACGAGGCACGGGGATTCCAAGCTGGAGCGCCAACATGTCACAAACAATTTTATCCATTCCGACAGATGATCCCAGAACCCCGCCGCCGGTGTAGGGAATACGCATCATCTCCAAGAGCCCCTGAACGCATCCGTCTTCACCAAACTTTCCATGAAGTGCAACGAAGGCGACATCGATGCGCTCTTGTTTCAACCGATCGATGAGATCCGTTCCGACATCGATATCAACGACATTGTATTCCATGCGCTTGAGAGATGCGCTGATAGCGCTTCCCGTACGCAGCGAGATCTCGCGCTCCTTGGTTACCCCACCCATCAAAACGCCGATCTTTTTATCCTTCCATTTATCCTTCATTGTATTCACCTCAATTATTAAATCCTAAATTCAAAATTCTAAATCCTAAACAAATTCAAATGTTCAAAATTCAAATATCCAAATTTCGAATCTTGAATTTTGATATTTGGATTTTGATATTGTTTAGGATTTCGGATTTTGAAATTAGAATTTTTCATTTTATATTTCTCCTACTACATGTATCTCCGGCTCCAAGAGGATGCCGAACTTCTCTTTGACGCGCTCACGGATGAGCCCGAT
>Ga0315276_10000416_pt1 | contig 36448 bp, 22 predicted proteins | sample YL17G05_0_MG_FD_204542 | JGI IMG/M metagenome (GOLD analysis project Ga0315276, IMG submission 204542) | Sediment microbial communities from Yellowstone Lake, YNP, Wyoming, USA - YL17G05_0 | ecosystem: Environmental > Aquatic > Freshwater > Lake > Sediment | place: USA: Wyoming | collected...
CGCCAGTAAAGCTCAAGCCCAGGGAGCAGCCCTCTCCAACTGTTTGTTACGCCTGCTTTTTCGTATCATTGTTCCGAGGTTCGCCGAAAGCAAAGTTTGGCACCGAAGGAGGAGTGTCTCCCCAAAGGAGACGCCCGGTGGCGGGTCCCGGCTGATGCCGGTCTCCGCCCGGGGGAGCCGCCCAGGGGGGGTGCTCGCACGCGGCACGAAAAACTCAAATCATGGCAGGGTGAGGAGAAATCATGAAAGAGGAATTCCGGGTCCTACTCGTCGAGAACATTGCCTCGGAGGCCGGGCGCGTGACGCGCGAACTTCGAACCTCGGGCATGAAGTTCGCGGCACGACGGGTGCATACGAAGGAGGGATTCCTCGAAGCACTCGGCAAATTCCGTCCGGATGTTGTGATTTCCAATCCTGGGATGCCTGCGCTTGACGGGATGATGGCACTTCGCCTGTCCAAACAGATCGCCCCCGGAGTTCCTCTGGTGTTTGTGGCGCACGCCCCCGATAAGAAGACGGCGCGCAAGTACATCAAGGCCGGGGCGGCGGACTATATCGCCAGGGACGAAATCCCGCTTCTCCCTGCAGCGGTCGCCCGCGCATCGGCAATGCGTACCGTCACGAAGAAAATGGAGCGCGAGATATCGGCGATGAGGGAAAGCGCCGAACGCTATCTCAACGTCGTAGGGGCGACGAGCGACGTGTTGTGGGAAACCAACGCAAAGGAGAGGTACACCTTTGTCAGCGCGCGCATTAGGGACCTGCTCGGCTACGAGCCCGGCGACCTGCTAGGGAAGACGATCTACGAACTGATGTTACCCCATGAAGCACGCCGGATGAGGCAGATCGCCGGACCGCTCATGGCGGCGCATCGGCGCTTGAGTTCCATGGAGACGGCGAAGGTACACAACGAAGGGCATGAAGTCCTTCTCGAAATCAGCGGGGAGCCCTTCTTCGATTCCGCCGGCACCTTCGGTGGCTACCGGGGGGTGGACCACGACAGGAGGCGCCGCAATCAGGAGGAGCAGAAGCTCTACCAGAGCGAGCAGCTCTTCCGGATGATCTCCGAGAATTCGTCCGACCTCATTGCCGTCCTGGATCTCGACGGGAAGCGGCTGTACAACAGCCCGTCCTACGAGACCGTTCTCGGAGATCCGAACGGGCTGCGCGGGACGGATTCGTTTTTCGAGATTCACCCCGACGACCGGGAGATGGTGCAGCGGATCTTCAGAGAGACGGTGCGGGCGGGTGTCGGCCAGAGGTCGGAATACCGTTTTCTTCTGAAGGACGGGAACGTGCGCTTCATCGAGTCGCAGGGAAATGTCATCCGCGATGAGAAGGGGAAGCCGGCCAAGGTCGTCGTCGTTTCACGCGATATCACCGAACGGCGTCTGGCGGAGCGTAAGATCAGATTGCTGGCGGAGACGGTAGCCTCGACGAAGGACTGTATCTCCATCACCGATCTGGACAATGCGATCCTCTTTGTGAACGACGCTCTTGCTCAGACGTACGGCTATACCGGAGAAGAGCTTGTGGGGAAAAGCATTTTTCTCCTCCGGTCCCCTTCCGTGACGCCGGCAATGAACGAGCAGATCCAGCGGGACACGCTGAAGGGAGGATGGCATGGCGAACTGCTCCACCGCAGAAAGGACGGGACCGAATTCCCTGTGGATCTGTGGACGTCGATCGTACGCAACGATGAGGGGGAAGCCGTAGCGCTCGTCGGCGTCGGACGGGACATTTCAGGACGGAAGCGGGCGGAGCAGATCCAGATGGCGACGTACCGGATATCCCAGGCCGCGAACACGACCTCGAACATGCAGGAACTCTACCAGGCCATTCACGGTATCGTCGGCGAGCTGATGCCGGCCAACAATTTCTACCTTGCCCTCTACGACCAGGAGACGGAGATGCTGAGCTTCCCGTATCTGGTCGACGAGGTGGATGAGTGGTCGCCGCCGCAGAAGGCGGGAAAGAGCCTCACCGGATATGTCCTGAGGACCAGAGAGGCGCTGCTGGCTTCGCCCGAAGTCTTTGACTCGCTGGTCAAAAGCGGAGAGGTCGAGCTTGTCGGCGCCCCGTCGATCGACTGGCTGGGGGTACCGCTCGTGGTCGCAGAACAACCGATCGGGGCGCTGGTCGTGCAGAGTTACACGGAAGGTCTCCGGTATGGAGAGGAAGAGAAGAACATCCTTCAGTTTGTCTCCAACCAGGTGGCGATGGCGATCGACCGAAAGCGGTCGGAAGAGGCACTCAGGGAAAACGAAGAACGCTACCGCACGATCTATAATAACACCCCGGTGATGCTTCACTCGACCGACCAGGAGGACCGGATCATCAGCGTCAGCGACTACTGGCTGGCGGCGATGGGCTATGAGCGGAAGGAGGTGATTGGGCGGAAGGAGACGGATTTTCTGACCGGCCGCTCGCGCGAGTACGCCGAGACTGTGGTCATCCCCGAGTTCAGGCGGACCGGCATGTGCAAGGATATTCCCTACCAGTTCGTCAAGAAGAGCGGCCGCACGATCGACGTGCTTCTGTCCGCCATTACGGAGAAGTCGGCGTCGGGAGAGGCCACCCGCTCCCTCGCGGTTCTGAATGACATCACTGCCCGCAGAGGCGCCGAGGAACAGCTGGAACGGTCCTATTCCCTTCTTCGCGCCACACTGGAGTCGACCGCGGACGGTACGCTCGTGGTTTCCAACGACGGGAAGATCGTGAGCTTTAACCAGAAATTTCTTGATCTCTGGCGGATTCCCGCATCGACGATCGAACACGGTGACGACGAACGCGCCATCGCCTTTGTCCTGGAACAGCTGAAGGAGCCTGAGAGTTTTCTGCAGAAGGTGAAGGACCTGTATTCTCACCCGGAAGCCGAAAGCCTTGATGTTCTGGAATTCAAGGACGGAAGAATCTTCGAGCGATATTCGAAGCCGCAGCGCATCGGAAACGAAAGCGTGGGCCGCGTGTGGAGTTTCAGGGACATCACGGAACAACGCCGTGCGGAAGACGAACTTCGCAGCCTGCATCGCGCGGTCGATCAGACGGATGAGGCCATCTTCATGACGGCGCCCGACGGGACGATCACCTATGTGAACAGCGCATTCGAACAGCTGTATGGGTTCACGCGCGATGAGGCCATCGGAAAGACACCGCGGATACTCAAGAGCGGTGCACTCTCACCGGACTATTACACCTCGCTCTGGCGCGATCTGCTTGCGGGGAGGAGCACCCATGCGGAGTATGAGAACAAGACAAAAGGCGGCAGGCTGGTGAGGGTGGAGCAGTCGATCAAGCCGGTCCACGGAAACCAGGGAAGCCTGACGGGCTTTATTGCGGTGCAGAAGGACGTGACGGAACGCGTGAAGGCCGAGGAAGAGCGGAAGGCGCTCCAGGGACATCTCGCCCAGGCCCAGAAGATCGAGTCGATCGGCACGCTGGCCGGCGGTATTGCGCACGACTTCAACAATATTCTGGCGATCATCATGGGGCATCTGTCGTTGCTCGATCGCCATACGTCCGACCCCGCCGCCCTGGCGAACAGCATTGAGGCGATCACCAAGGCGGTCCAGCGGGGCGCCAACCTCGTGCGACAGATCCTCACTTTCGCCCGGAAGACGCCGATCGCACATGATCCGGTCGATGTGAATGCCGCCATCAGAGAGCTCTCGGGGATGCTTGCGGAGACGTTCCCGAAGACCGTCGAAATCAAGCTCGAGCTCGAAGAGCATCTTCCCATCATCACCATGGACAACACCCAGATGCATCAGGCGTTGCTCAATCTGTGTGTCAACGGACGGGATGCCATCATGGACGCGTTGTCGCCCACGATGTCGCACGGCGGGATGCTCACGATACGTACGGGATTAATATCTCGCTCCTCACTCGGCCAGCGATTCCCTGAAGCGGCCGAAGAACAGTACGTCTGCATCAGCGTGTCGGACACGGGGAAGGGAATGGACGACGCCACCCGCCAGAGGATATTCGAGCCCTTCTTCACGACGAAAGACCCCGGAAAGGGAACCGGCCTTGGACTGGCGGTGGTGTACGGCGTCGTCAGGAGCCACGGAGGGTTTGCCGACGTCGAGAGCACCCGGGGGAAGGGAACGACGTTCACGCTGTTTTTCCCGGTCCCCCAGGGGCTGACGCTCGATCTCGGGAGGGAGAAGACCCAAGGCGCCGAAAGCCCCCAGGGCACCGAGGGGATACTGCTGGTCGAGGACGAGTCGGATCTTCTTGAACTGATGAAGATGATCCTCGAGCAGAAGGGGTACCAGGTGTTCACGGCGGTTGACGGACTCGAAGCCGTAGAGACCTACGTCCGGCACAGGGAGAGGATCGCCCTGGTCCTTACGGACCTCGGGCTTCCAAAGCTCGATGGGGCGGGGCTCTACCAGGCGCTCAAGGAAATCAACCCCCTCGTACGGGTCATCCTGGCGAGCGGCTATCTGGACCCCAAGGTCAAGAGCGAGCTCTTCCGGGTCGGTGCGAAGGAGTTTGTGCAGAAGCCCTACGTACCAGGAGACATGCTCCGGAAAATCCGCCAGGTGATCGATCAGAGGTAAGGCGTGGCACTCGTGCCGTGTTGGTGACAAAACCGCGCCCCCGCCGGAGCGGTACCGTCAATGACCACCCGTTGTGAAAAACCCCCGCCGGTTCTGCCAGCGGGGGGTTTTTCGTTAAAGCGACGATGCATACATCGGTTTCGTCCCCTGCGCGCACTCTCAGAAACCCTTGACCTTCAGCGACTTCGAATAAACAAGACTTACGGCGAGCCAGCCGACGAGCGTCACGCCGAGAAGCCAGAGCCAGCTGTTCGCCCCCGGGACGACCGTATGCGCGTTGATCATGGTCCACACCAGCGGCACCGAAAGGTACGTGTTGTGGCGCGACCGCTGCGCGGCCTGTGCCATCAGGAGGGCATCGGGGGGCGTGCCTTCCTTGATGGCGGGAATGATCTTCTTCTGTGCGGGCCAGATCCGCATCCAGACGTTCATGATCATGACCGTCCCGAACATCGCTCCGGCGTGAATGTTATACGCCCGGTAGCTGAAATCGGCCCAGGTGATCATCGCGTAGACGATGAGGGCGATAAGGACGAACCCTATCGCACCCATAGCGCGTATGTTCTTCCCCATTGCGCTCTTTGCGAGGGCGTCGTAGGCGGGAAATATCAGGAACACGATGGCAAGCATGACAATGCTCGGCAAACCCCATCCCCCCACGTTTTGCTCGAACATGAGGCCCCCGTCATAATAGACGATCGCAAGAAGGGAAAGACCCAGCACCCATGTCCACACTGCCCCCCACCGAAAGAAATAGAGGGCCCGAGGGAGCATCTCCGGGAACAGTTTCTTCTTGGTGTCCCCGTCGAGCATTGGTCCGAGTGGCACATTGACCCAGTTGAACCAGAACAGGAGTCCGATCCACAGGATTCCTGCCGCAACATGGAACCAGCGGAAAAGGACGCTCACTATATTCATGAATTCCATCGTACTGTTCCTTCTTTGGTGGGTGATGTGGTGATTGAACGGGAGATCATTTGACCGTCTTCGTGAAGACCTGGTTCCAGTCTTTTGTCATGTCGGCGATGACCCATCCCTTCTTCTTTGCGGCGTCGAGCCCCTTGTCGAGACGTCCGAAATCGGCTTTGCGGTCGTAGGCAAACTCATGTCCCGAATCGGTATGGTGCAGCAGGAGGACGAGACGGCGTCCCTCGCCGGCCCCGGTCCACTCCATCATCTCCATGTCGGCGTCGGAGTTGCCGAACGCGGCGATCGGCCGGTGGCCAATGAACCTGTAGATCCCCGCGGCTTTGCCCTCCATAAGGTCAGCTTCCCCTCGCCTGATGAGCAGGGGTTCCCCCTTGCGCATTTCGAATTTTGTTCTTGCGGTGCTCCCGATGACCTGGCCGGGGGGGATGCCATAGGCCTGCCCGGCCCACACCCTCATGAATTCAGCGTCGCCGCCAGAGACGACGTAGATCGTGAAATTGTTGGCACGCAGATAGCCGAGAAGTTCCTGCATCGGCTGGTAGACGCACTGACTGTATAACCGGTTCAGCCTCGGGTTTCTCCCCCGGGGCAACCAGTCCAGGACAGTCCTCTCAAAATCCCCGGTACTCATGCCGCTGTGGGCGGCCATCATCAGCTCGAGGAGGCCGCGCGTGCCATGGGCCGCCAGGGACTTCATGTTCCGGTCGAGAGCGGACCGGAATGGCTCCTTTGTCCTCCACTGGGGGTGTTTTGGCGCGAGAGCCTTCACTCGGTCGAGGGCGAAAGCGAGCTGGGGCGACATCGGCAGCTCGGGAACGAGCGTGCCGTCATTGCTGAAAACGGCGATGCGCTCGGCGGGGGGGACGTACGACGGCCCCCCTTCGGTTGTCACCTCCGTCACGAACTGAACAATGGCCGTTCTGGTCGGACCGCTATTCCATCCCCGGAGAGGGTTGGCGGCCTGTGACCGCGCCTGTGTGTTAACGGTAGCGCAGCACACCAGGACCGCCAGGATGATCCACAGGGCCCGGCTGAGCCCCCCTGCAGGCCGCGGTCTGTGCGCCCCGCCAAGGGGGAGGGTATGGGCTAGGAACCTGCGCATATGTCAAATGTAATCCTCCTGCAGATCAGAAACAAACTCCGGCCGTCCTTTGAGCCTTCAGGGCCTTTGTGATCCACGGCATAGGTATTCTCTTCCCATTACCTCAATATTAGAACCTGATCTTTCTCAAAGGCAGCCTCTTTCTCCGGAGCAGCGGAGGGGGAGGCTCTCTATCTTTTACCCCTAAAGAAACGACGAGGAGGCTTCGATGATAAGAATCTCGACCGCTTTCCTGGCCTGCGTATCTCTTCTTGCGCACCCCGCCCTGGCCCAGGACCCCGACTTTGGATTCGAGAACTGGCCCGGGGTTGACCCTTCCGGTTGGGTAACGTCCAACATGCCGGTGATCACATTGTTCCCCGTTACGAAATCGACTGATGCTCATTCAGGGACCTACGCGGTACGGGGGGGCGTGGTTTCATTTCCCATCACCGGGACTGCGTTCAGTCCCCTCCTGCAGTCCGGACTGGGCGGCCACGGATTCCCTGTGTCGGTCCGCTACACGGAGGTGACCGGATACTACAAATTCTCGCCACTGGGGGGGGACAAACTCGCGCTCAATTTCGGTATGTTTAGCGGGGGGAAATACATCGCCACCGGAGCGGAGGCGATCACCGCCGCCGCATCCGGATGGACTCAGTTTTCGGTCACCTTCAACTACACGGTGCGTGACATTCCCGACACCTGCATCCTCCAGATCTCCATCGTCGGACCGGTGACGGGGCCCGACTGTCACCCGGGAACCTACTTTCTGCTGGATGATCTATCCTTATCGACGACCTCGGGAGTCGGCGGAGAAGATTCCAGGCTCCTTTCCTACGCACTCGAACAGAACTATCCGAACCCTTTCAACCCTTCGACGACGATTCGCTACAGCCTCCCCCACAAGTCAAGCGTCATCCTGCGCGTTTTCAACTCGCTCGCCCAAGAGGTGGCGACGCTGGTCAACGAGAGCCAGGATTCGGGCTCGCATGAGGTGCGATTCGACGGCTCGGCTTTGGCGAGCGGGGTTTACTTCTACAGGCTCGAGGCCGGCGATTTCCGCCGGACGAAGACGCTCACGTTGATCAAATAGTGGCGCGAGAGCGGCACTCATTGCGTACCGTGGCCGGAGAGGATCCGCGGGGAGTCAGATATTCCGTCCCGGTGGTCCCGGCGGTGAGGTCTCCTGGAACAGCGATGTCGGTATGATATGGCGGCCGGTCCGGTTGTCGATATGGATCGTGTACGCATCGGGAAGACCGACCTCAAGCGCGACCTTTTCCCCGTGCGACTCCCAGGCCACGCGGAGAGGCCCGTCGGGCGTCGGAACAACCCCGCGGCAGGCACGAAGACCCGACTCCGACAGCCGGAGCTCCACATGCTTTCGACGTACGCTCTGTAACCCCAGCAGGTCCCGGTAGAGGAGATACGTCACATGCGAAGCGAATCCATGATTGCAGCTTGCCGTCGGATCCATGTGTTCCCACAGCGTCCCCGTCCTCCGGGCCATCGGAAGGTAGGTTGCGATAGCGTCGCTCAATAGTTCTTCGATCAGACCGTGACGTGAGAGGAGCTCCAGGCGCATGGGAACACCCAGCAGTGCGTTCGCGGGGTGAATGTCTTTGCTACTCCCGCCTCTCCGCTTCAGCGGACCAAACTCGCTGATGAGCGTGTGCCAGAGTCCGGGATGCGTTTCCGGCGTCGCGACACCGAAATAGAAGGCGTGATACTGACAGATCTCCGTCCGGTTCTCCGTCCTTTTCAGCTTCCCCCCCTTGCGCAGGGCGTTATCAACAAAGAACGATCCATCAAATGACTGCTCCCGCACGTGCGCGGCCACCCGGTCGCCGTCCTCGATCAGATCCTCTCTCTCGTACAGTCTTCCCGCCGCACGCGCGGCCGCCGCAAAGAGCATGTTGGTGGGATAGTTCACATCCTGGACGAACTCATTTGCCATCGACCACTCCACGAAGACCCATCCTTTCAATCCCTCAAGAAGTCCCTCCTCATTCCTGAATGGGCGGAAATAGTCGAGGATGCCCATGACTCTGGGCCTGAACGCCTCAATCATCGCGTTGTCACCGCTCCGTTCACGATACTCCTCCAGCTGGAGGATGAGCCAGAGCGCCCAGTTGGGAATGAAATTGCCGTTGTCATGATCGGCCGGATAGCACATCGGCACCATCCCCTGCGGGATCCCGGCGAATGATGGGGGAAGAAGATAGTTCTCGAGGTAAGTTCGTTCGAGGGTCGTGCTGCCGTGGAGGCGTCCTGCGACCCGGCCAAGGAAAAAACTGTCGCACAGCCAACCCGCCCGTTCGCGTGACGGGCAATCGGTGAAAATGTCGACCGCGTTCTGCCGAAACGTTTCGCGGCCGGCTTCGAATATTGCGTTCAAGCGTTCGTCGCTGCACGAGAACTGTGCTGCGGCTCCGCCGTCGTCCGCGTATTCCCTGATGGAGAGATCGGTGACCTCGCAAGGACCGTTGAGAGGAAAGACCTTCAGGTAGCGGAGTGTGGAGGGTTCGAACGCCTCGAAGCGGACGGTTCCGGGCTGGAGCTCAAGCAGTATAATGTTGACGCAGCGGAGACGCAGAAAATCCACCTCCCCTTCCGTTAGCACCTCGTCAAAGGTCATGAACAGGCGGATAGGCCGGGAACACCGGATCCTGCACCCGATGAAACCAGTCAGGTTCTTTCCGAAATCCAGAATACAGAAGGCGGACTCCGCGACGGCGAAAGCAGTCGCCGATGTGACCGTTGTGTTCCGGCTGACGACGTCGGCGGAAGCGGTCTGCTGAAGTTCAATGGATGGTGGAATTCCGATCTCCTCCTCGGAATAGCCCCGGAGATCGGGTCCGATCATCGTGAGCGTCCAGTCCCGCTTCGGACCGTTCACGGCAACAGAGGTCCGGATTCTCCCTTCGGAGACAAGACGGACGGGAAAGACCTTCGCGAACTGCGGGTATCCGGCGGCGCGTGGCAGGAGCTCCCTGGTGGGGAACTCGGCCAGTCTCTCCCCCTCAAAGGGGGCTCCGGGATCCAGACGCCACGCGTCATAACCCTCCCGGAGGCGGTAAACTTCGGAGAACCCGCGGGCGGCGCTGTAGCGTTCCGTCCTCTGAACTCGTTCTTCGAGGATCCGTCCGATGAACCGGAGGCCTTCTCCCCCGGTCGAGGCGATCACGGTGTCGCCGGCGACGATCTCCGCCTGAAGATATGACGGCTGGTCGGGAAGATAATAGGTGTTGATGTTGTATCCACACACCTCTATGGCAATAAGGTTGCGAGCGGCGGGGGGGGAGAGTCCTTCATCAAGAGACCACGTGTCGACGCGGGCAAAGCCATGAGGGGCCCGCGCGGGGCCGTATCCAAGGAAATTCCCGTTGAAGGATATGCGGCATATGGTGGCGCAAGTTATCCGAAGAGACGCGCTACCTCCGGCGGGAGTATCGAAAACGACCCGGAAGCCCGCGATACGGTTCATCTCCCGTTCCCGCCCCTGCGGCCAGACGGGGAGTGCCGACACAAAAGAGGTCATCACGGGGTCACATCAAATCTTCGCACAGCGATCCTCCCGCGGGATCTTCGCGATCGCAGCGAAGTCGGGGACCCATCCTCCGTGTGTTCTTGTAAAGCACGTCGTGAGGGATTGTTGCGTGAGAGGAAGGGTTGGGACCACGTCGTGGGTCTTGACGGGGAGACCGTTGTAGAGCCGCACGGCCTGATCGACGCATCTGACCCCCACCCATTCGGGGAACATGGCCAGGCTTGCTTTGAGAAGACCCTCCCCCCCTTCGAGAAGGCGTTCTTTGTCGTCGTCTCCCGCCAGGCCGAAGCCTACCATGAGCGGCGGTTCACCGCGGAGATTCATCGCGCGGACCGCCTCCATCCCCCCATGGATGGATTCGTCATCCATCGCGAAGACCACATTGATCCCCGGATTCTTTGTGAGCGCTCCCCGGGTCAGCCCTGCGGCGACGTCCACACGCGCCTCGCCGTTGACACGCTCGGCCAGTGACGTCGCGGGAAGGACGGAACGGAGCCCGTCAAGAAAGCCCTCGCTCCGGAGAAGGCAGGGGCGGAGCAGAGGATATGCGATGTCCAGGACCGACGGTGTGTTGACCCCCTGGTTCTTCAGGTATTCCCCCGCCCAGCGGCCGGTCTTGAACCCGGCATCGTAGTCGCAGATCGCCACCATGGTGGCCATACCCGGGACGGGATTCGCTTCGATCACGAGGGGGATCTTTGCCGCCGCCGCTCTCTCCGTGATCTGTTCGAGAGCGGCCGCCGGAACCGGCGTTATGATCAGGGCGTCCACGCCTTCCGCGATGAGTCGATCCATCGCTTTGAGTTCGGTTTCCAGGCTCTGGTTGGCGTCGAGCAGGGCGACATCACTGATGCCGTACTGCGCCGCGCGGGCGCGCATGTATCGTTCGACGACCTTGTACCAGACGTGGAAAGAGAAGTTCACCACATACCCGAGCTTCCGGGGCACCCTCCCGACCACCGCGGGGAGCTTTGCCACCGCCTCCTTGATCACCTCCATTTCGAGTGCCATCGGTTCACTCCCTTTCTCTCGATCGTGGAATTCTGTTCTTCCCCGGCGTAGCGTAGTTGAAGCCCGGCATGGACATCACCCAACCGGGTCGCCCCGGGTCCTGATGGTAGTCGTACGACCCCAGCGTCCGGAATTCCTCCGCGTAGCGGCCGATTTTGCTTTCGTCCAGCTCCACTCCGAGGCCGGGACCGGTGGGCACCGCGATCGCGCCATCGACATAGCGGAACTTTCCCCCTTTGATCACGTCGTCGGCCAGGTGATGATAGTGGGCGTCGGCGGCGAAGCCGAGGTTGGAGAGAGACGCTGCGGTATGGAGCATGGCCGCCAGGGAGATCCCGAGCTCGCCGCCGCTGTGCATGGATACTCCCAGGCCGAAGACATCACAAATATTCGCCGCCCTGCGCGCGGCAGTGATGCCTCCCCAGAAGTGAGGATCGATCAGAATGACATCGACCGCTTCCATCTTCACGGCGGGTGCGAGCTGGTCAAAATTGACGACGATGTGATTTGTCGCAAGGGGGATGGACGTATTCCGCCGGACACGCGCCATGCCGGCCATTCCCCATGTCGGATCCTCAAAGTATTCGATGTCGAGGGATTCGATCTGCCGGGCCACCCAGATCGCGTCATCCACGGACCAGACCGCATTGGGATCGACCCTGAGCTTGTGCTTCGGGAATGCCTTGCGCAGGGCCCGGGTTACTTCCACATCGTGGGCGGGCGGGAAGACCCCCCCCTTCAGCTTGAGGCTCTTGAACCCGTGGCGCCTCACCAGGTCCTTCGCATGCGCCACAATCTGTGCGCCGGTCTCTTCCCCTCCCTTGCTTCCGCCGCGATAACGGTAGAAAAGATAAGCCGCGAAAGGGATCTTCTCACGCATCCGGCCGCCGATCAGGTCGGAGACCGGCCGGCCTGTCGCCTTCCCCATGATATCGAGGCAGGCAAACTCGATGGGGGCGAGCACCTGGATCATCGAGTAGTAGGCGGAGAGGACCGGGTTGTGGACCTTCCACCGGAGCGATTCCAGATTGAAGGGGTCGTGCCCCTTGAGCGTGTGTCTCATCCCCGTGATCTGTGCTTCGAGGGAGTTACCCCCACCCCCGACCTCGCCGAGCCCTACCAGCCCCTCGTCGGTGACCACCTGGACGATGGTCCTGACGAACCGGCCGGGGTGAGATCCTGCGGCATGCCGCAGGGGCGCTTCGAGAGGGACAGAAACGGTTGTCGCCTTGATATCGACGATCTTCATCGTATCCTCCTTGTTGTGGCTTCCTACGCCAGCGTCACTTCTATCAAATGAGGGAAGTACTCTTCAAACTCGATATATGTCAGATACAGGATCCGGCCGCCATCGGCGGCGAGCTCCGGATGTTCTTTGCCGGCATATACCAGGACGGGGTAGGGGAGAGGCCGCGTGCGTTCGGACCTGAGACTCCAGAGCACGACCGGATCCGTCCATGGCCCCCACGGTGCCGGGGCGGTTCGGCCGACGATGTCTCCGCTCAGGTTATAGGAATGGACGGCCAGATACTGTCCGAGATAGGCGTTGCGTGAGACCGAGAGCTCATTGGGCATGCCCGAAAATACCGGAACCGCTCGTTCGGGGGATCGATGCCAGGCTGGTGTCAGGGCGCTCAGATACTCGTATGATCCGATGTCCTCGACCGAGCCGGGGCGGAGGCGTGCAAGGCAGCAGACCTGTTCCCCCGAGGCCTGCTGTTGCGATCCGTAGAGATATATCCACCCGGATTCCGGGTCTGGGAGAACCGCCGTGGCAAAGTGCGGGTCGGCGGCACCCCAGAGTTCCGAGGCCCCGTTCCGGAGTATCCTCCTGAAGTTCCATTCGTCGGATCCTCCCGAGGCAAGACCGGATCCCAGGATGCGGAAATTAACCGGGAAGGGTCCCTCGTCCAGCATTTCGACCTTTATGAAGAAGAGGAGGACCTTCGGTCCCAGCGCGATTCCATGCAGGCACCAGACCCGGATCCAGTCCGGATCCTCGTCAGGTTCAAGAGGGATAAGCGGGCGGATATCGCCGGCCGGATCGCAGATGTAGCGGAAGTCCCTCAGTCCGGCACGCCCGTCCATGGCAGGAAGGATCAGGCCGCAGTTGTTGATCATTCTTCGGATACCATTCTTCCCCGACATGTCGGCGTGCCCCACGGGGACACCCCCCGGATACCAGAGACTTTCCCCCGGAATCCGGCGGCCGAGAAGAGTGTCTCCGAAGAACCAGAGAGCTCCCTCCTCCATCGGGATGGAAAAAGCACCATCCTGTCCCACCATGCCGTGGGGATTGTCCGTGAACTGGGGTCCGAGATCACGCGAGGAGCGGACTTTCAGATGTCTTGGCATCGCTCAGATCCTCTCTACTCTCTCTCTCTCTTGCTGCCGGCAATCGTCAGCCCGAGGCCGCCGTCGATACGGATGTACTGCCCCGTGATGAACCGCGCCTTTTGACTGCAGAGGAAGAGGATTAGGTCCGACACCTCCTCCGGGGTGGCTATGCGCTTGAGTGGGTGCATGTCGATGCATTCCTCCATCACTTCGACGGGGTTCGGTGAGAGCGCGATCGCGTTCCGGAACATCGGCGTGTCGACGGTGCCGGGGCAGATCGCGACGCATCGAACCGAGGGGGCATAGTCGACGGCGATGGACCGGGTGAGACCGAGAAGCGCGGTCTTGCTCGTGGTGTAGGGGGCAACGTTCTGCTGGCTGAGGAAGCTCTGGACGCTTGCCAGGTTGATCACGACACCTCCTCCGCGCTTCAGCATCGAAGGGAGAGCATGCTTCGCACAGAGGAAGGCGCTCTTCAGGTTCACTCCCATCACGAAGTCCCATTCCTCCTCGGAGGTGTCGGTGACGCGGCTGTACCGCTGGATGCCGGCACAATTGACCAGAGTGTCGATCCCTGTGAATGTCTCGATGACGGTCCCCATCCCCCGGGCGACCTCCTTTTCGCGGGAGACATCCGCGGTGATGTAGAGCGCCCTGTCCCGATGTTCTTTCATGAAAGGAGGGGGGACCTTATCGATATCCAGGATAGCCACCGACGCACCCTCCCGCAAAAAAGCTTCCGCGGTCGCTCCCCCGATCCCCTTTGCCCCGCCGGTGACAACGGCTACTTTGCCTGCGTGCTCCATAGCTCCTCATCCGATGTTTCGACTCTGTTGGTGAGTTCTCCGATCTTCTCAATCGAAACGATGACCTCGTCGCCGTCGCGCAGGAAGAGAGGCGGTTTCCGAAATACTCCCACACCGTCCGGCGTTCCCGTGGCGATCACGTCGCCCGGTTCCAGCGTGATCCCCTGTGTGATGAATTCGATCAACCGGGGGACGTTGAATATCATCTCTGCCGTACTGGAATCCTGGTAGGCCCTCCCGTTGACAAAGCAGCGGATTGCCAGCCGGTGGGGGTCGGGGATCTCGTCGGCCGTGACGAGCGCCGGACCCATCGGGCAGAACGTATCGAAGGACTTACCCCGGACCCATTGCTTATCCCCAAACTGGACGTCCCGGGCGGAGACATCATTCAGGGCGGTGTAGCCGGCGACGAAGTCCAGGGCCCGGCCGGCCGGTACGCGGCGCGCACGCCGGCCGATCACGACTCCCAGCTCTGCTTCGAAGTCCACCTGTGAAGAGATCCGCTCGTTCCAGCGGATGGTGTCGCCGGGACCGATGATCGCCGAAGGGAATTTCGTAAAAAGGAGAGGGATCGCCGGAGCCTCCACTTTCTGCTCGCGGCAATGATCCATGTAATTCAGCCCGACGGCGACGATCTTCGACGGGTGCCGCAGGGGGGCATCGATCTTCAGCCCATCCGGGGGAACGAGGAATGAAGGATTCACGGCCTCCGGACGTTCCTCGAACACATCAAGCGCGGTGCGGACGGTCTCCAGGAATGGATCCCAGCTCTTCAACGCCTCGTCCAGCGTCGACGGTGCATGTCCGGCAGCCTCACGGAGGGCGGAGGGGAGATCCAGAATCAGGTGTCCGTCGAGAGCGACGCCGAAGGAACGGGTCCCCTTCCACATGTATGAGAGGAACCTCATCCTCAGCCTTTAGGGTTTTCGTTCAAGCGGTGGAAGACCGGCCGCGATCCGGTACAGATTGAACGTCTTGAAGAGTCCGTCCTCCATGGAGTATTTCGGTTCAAACCCGAGCTCGCGCCGGAGGGGGGTCGTATCACAGTTCCACATGATGCCAAATGCCCCCGGGACCATCGTGAGCCTGGCATCCGGCGCCAGTTTCTTCAGATAGGCCACCCCCTCCCTGACCGGCCGGAGGTCCCCCTGCGTGCTGAAGATGCGGGTCGAATGCCCTTCGGCATCGGCCGCAAGGACGATCAGACGGGAGACATCCTCGACGTACTGCCAGTCAATGATGTCGTCGGCGAACGGGACCTCATACGGTTCGCCTGCAACCGCTTTCCTGACCATTTCCGTGGTGAAAGACGACCGCCCTCTTTCCCTCCCCACGCCGTAGACAGCCGTAAACCGGAATCCCGTCGCGTTGAGATGGTACTCCCTGTGATAGAACTCCACGAGGTATTCCCCGAGGGACTTGCATGCGCCGTAGACCGATTGGGGGCGATGGTGTCCGTTGTTCGGTATGCTCTTTCCGGCGTACTCCTGCGGAGGTCCGAAGACCGCCACGGAGCTGGCCCAGAGGACCGAGCGGAGATTCAAAAGCCGCGCCGCCTCGAGCACGTTGACGAGCCCCCCCACATTGACCTGCACCGCGAGGGGCGGGTTGGCGTTCGACGCGGGAATCTGGAGGGCGGCAAGGTGGATCGCACGCTCGACCCCCAGCTCCTTCATTGTTCTGAGAAGATGATGACCGTCGAGGATATCCCCGCGAACGGTCGTGAGCGCATCGCGCCCGGCGCTTGAGAGAACCTGGGGGAGGACTCCCCCCCCGGGATCGGCGTCATAATTGACGACCTCCTCCCCCTGCGCGATGAGGTCGCGGATGACGTAGGCCCCGATGCATCCGGAGCCGCCTGTGACAAGAGTGCTCATGAGGACCTCGCAGATAGCCCGACAGATCGGCGGCGCGCGCGGAAGAACAGCCGGAAGCCAGGGTGATCGTATTGTTCAGGCCGCGTCGTGTCGCTTGATAGGTTAAAGCACGTCGAGAGCCGGATGAAATGCTGCACCCAGGGCGGCAGCCTTATTGCCGAGCTCTCCCGCGCGTATCTGTACCTTCCCCCGTGGGAACGTCCAGGCCATACGGTGGACCTGCACGGTCAGCGGGGGGAGGATGACGGCGGCGCTCCGCATCACCCCCCCTCCGATCACCACCACATCCGGCGCGTATGCATGGATGATGTTGACCACCCCGAGGGCAAGGTCGTCGATGATCGCACGGAACGTCTCCTGGACCCGCGGATCTCCCCGGCCGACAGCGGCGAAGTACTCCGCCAGCCGGTCTCCATTTTCTCCTTTGAAATCCGGATTCTCCTCCTTGACCCGCCGGTGCATGGCGGTTGCAGAACAATACAGTTCAAGACATCCTCTGTTTCCGCAGGGGCAGAGGGGGCCGTGACGATCGATGCTCACGTGACCGCCGAGGAGGCCGCCGAGAGTGTCGGCCCCGCGATACGGTTCCCCCCCTATGATCACCGCGCAGCCGAGTCCGGTCCCGAGTGTCATGCACGCCATGCACCGGGCCCCGCGGCCGGCGCCAAAGCGCCATTCACCGAGAGCGTATGCGCGCGCGTCATTTTCAATCACGAACGGGACGCCCAGCCGCAGGGAAAGCGCCATGCGGAGATCGATGCCGGCCAGGAGCGATCCCGCCCCGATATCCTCCAGAACCATCCCCCCTGCGACGTCCACCAATCCTTTGATGGCGAATCCGCCGCCGGTCAGTCTGTGCCCGCGGGCGGTCTCGGTCGCGTGATCGAGGATGCGGTCAATCAGCGATCCCCTCCCGAGCAGATTCCCGAGAGGGAGTTCATGAAACACCTCTGCTCCACCGCTTTCATGGAAGACCCCTGCCTTGAGGTTCGTGCCGCCATAGTCCATGCCAAAACGCATGTCAGGGCCCCGTTATGCCGAAGAAGTGAACGAGTGCCCCCCGGAGGTGCGCGCGCCAGTTCCCCCATGTATGTCCTTCGGGGTACTCCCGGTAGACACAATCTGCCTTCTTCGATTTGAGAGCCTCCCTGAACCGCCGGTTGGCCAGAAGGAAGTCTCCCTCCCGGTCCGGGACGATTCCCCGCGCGACGCGATGCTCATACGTTCCGCAGTCGACAAAGAACCGGACCCCCGGAGGGGTTCCGATTTCACTGATGAGACGGTCCCCCTGAAATGAAAGATAACCCGATTGCGAATAGACCATCCCGAAGATTTCCGGGCGACGCACCGCGATGGTTGCGGAGATCAAGCCTCCGTAAGATGGACCGACCACAAGGCGCGATGTGGGATCCCGTCGTGTCCGGTATCGCGAGTCGATCTCTCGGACGAGCTCGCCGGCGAAGAACTCGATATACGCGTCGTTCATCCCGTATTCGGTCGTCCGGTTCGGAATCTCCGGCTGATGGAAGTTGGGAGGGGTGACGAAAACGGCTATCACCGGTGCGATCTTGCGTTCAGCGATGAGCAGATCCAGGAGCTTCGGGGTGATGCCGTATTCGATATAATCCAATCCATCCTGGAAGTAGACGGATGGATACTCCCCGGGGGATGTCTGATAGCCGGGGGGGAGGTACACATGGATCCTGTGGGGGTAGGGGAGGACTCCCCGGGGGGCTTCCCACTCCACAAGAGACTCGAGCCCCCCCTTTCGGCCGTTGAGATAGGGTGAAAAGACCGGATCCCGTTTGTACTCCGGCATTGCCAGTTCCGAATTCAGGACAAATCCGTAGACGCCGTAAGGGTTGAGCGGATCGGCGATAGGGTCCCGGGTCCCGGCGGGAGAGATGAGATATTCCAGCCGGGCGTCGGGTTCGTAACTGCCCCGGAAGAAAAAGAGATCGGTCCCGGATATTCTCTCGAACGGGAGCACATCAATCCAGTCGGTCATGTCGCCGATCAGTCCCACGCCTTCGCCATCGCCGCGAAAAAGGAGAAGGGGAGTCCTCTCGTCTTCAAACAGCGGATAGGAGATTCCCGCCAGAAGCCTGTCGATCGTCTGAGGGGCGGGGTTGCCGTTTTCCTGAATCAGCCGGCGCACGTAGGGGGGCATATCAGGGGGCATCTGCTTTTCCCTCCCCGTCATAGCGGAGATCGAGCAAGAGCGTCTCGATTCCGAAGGGGTGGAACGTCAGGCTGACCTCGTGAGGAGCCGACGAAATGACTCGGAGCGGTTCCTCGGTGATCATCGATTTCCGGGCACGGACGATCGTGAACCCGGGCAAGGACATCGTGGCCTCTGTCTTCAGGCCGAGGACCTCCCGGAGCCGGAGCACAACGCCCGATTCGTCCTCACTCCGCTTGAAGGTCATGACTTCGATATTCGGCTCTGAGAGCCTGCAGAATGAGTACGCGGAGGTTGCGCTCTCCGGAGACCCCGGGACCCCCGCGGTGCTGAGCCCCGAGGTGGAGGCGATGCCGAGCCCGAGGGCCTGGAGGCGTCCGGCCGAGGAGCCGAGACCCCCATGAACGGGGGGATCCCCATGAAGGACGGGACCGCCGTTTGGGCCGAAGCCAGCGCCGGCAGGTTGACTCTCACCCATAAGCTCGAAGCGGAAGAGGAGATCCTTCTCCTTGCTGAACGGTGATTCCACATCGCTTCCCCATTCACGGAGCGAGACCGCCCGGACAAACAGGAGGGACTGATCAGGATCCATCCTCTTCTTGAAACGGAGAAGTCCCACGCTCCCCACGTCCACCAGCGGGGTATCCGGCATGCTCAGGGCGACGGCAGATGTTTTCCCCACGATCCGGCACCAGCGCTGCACGGCAAAGAAATCGTGGCATGACCCCCTGAATTGCTCCTCCGAGGGCCTGAGGACCATGCAGGGAGATTCATACTCAAACCGTCCTTCCTGGACATCGAAGGGGAACCGGAAATAAAGGTGGGCGTCCGGCGTGAGGAAGCGGGCGAGTCCCCTGCGCAGCAGTGGATTCGTCAGGACGGTCCGGGGGATCCTGGTTGAGCAGGAGACATCGGCCGGGCCGGTCCCGAGCCGGTACTCCTGAATCAGCCAGGGGACATCGCCGATCGAGTTTGTCACGCGGCAACAGGGCTCCGGATCGTTCCAGGTTTGAACACGGACCCGCGACTCGGCGGGCCATTCCATGAATTCGCCCGGGTTCTCCGTCCCGTCATAGATCTCCGGTATGAATTTTCCCAGCTCGATCTTCCGGACAGGATGCGACACATATGCCAGAAGTTCGTTGACGGCCTCCCCCCGACGGACAAGTTCCCTGCCACAGGCGGCGGAGAAGAGCGAGACGAGACGTCCGCTCGCGGCGTCGACCGTCGCCCGGCAGCGGGCGTTCTCCAGCATGACCGGAGCGTGGCGGGGGGGAGAGGTCCTGTCGCCGTGCGCCCGAATACTCTCGGGTCGAACGGAGGGATGGTCCGGTGCGGCCGCGCCCTCTGCAGGAAGGCCGGCGGGACCTTCACCTGCGACGGAACGATCGTGCCCGCCTCGTGCGGTCATCGCACGGAGAGCGGAAAGAGTCGACCGCTCAAGTTCATCAAGCGCGACTGCGGCGTCGTTGAGGAACCCGTATCCTTCCCGCACGGCCTGCTCCTGTTGGCGGGCACTCACGGGCTGCCAGACCGCACCGCCGCCGCTATGCTCATCAAAAGCGAGGAGGCCGTCATAGATCCGACGCAGCGTCTCCCCTGGGTATCCGGCCGAAGGGTTTCGCAGCCAGAGACGGGTGGCCAGGCTCTCCACCCGGGGCGCACGATCGTGGCATCGGCGGACAAGCGACTCCTCGAACGGGAATCCGGTCACGATGCCCCCCCACCAGTTGGTCCAGTCTCCTTTTCGCCGCGGGAGGGAGGGGCCATGCTTTGTCCGGATGCCGTCGAGAAATTCGCCGGCTGTGGAGAGGCGCAGGTGCGGGAATGCCCACCGGGCATTCCATTCGCGGACGATCTCGGCCGGGCGGAATGTGATCGGCGCGTTATCAAACGCGTACTGGATCTGGAATTCATCATAGGGATAGCCGCTGTTCTCCAGCGCCAGGAGCTTCGCGGGAAGGATGTGCTCTACCCGGGCGACCGAGTCCACGAACCCGTAATACTCCCCCTCCACGTACGCATAAAAAGGATGGTCGGTATACCAGCAGAGGATTTCGGTATTGTCCTGACCCTCCCAGACGAACGGACGTGGGAGGTCCGTCCGGGGGAGGAAAGGGGCGACGAAGTTGTTGTCGGCGCAGATGAAATTCGTAATCCCCGCTTTCGCCATAACCTGCACGAACCCCGCGGTGCAGCCGGGGACGTCGCAGAGCAGAGCGGTGTCACACCGGATGCCGTATGTGCGGCGGAGGTGCGCGGCGAGGTAGAGGCTCCGGACCGCTTCTTCGTGTCCGAGAAGGTCGGTGTGCTCGCCGCTATAGAGCGCGCCGACCGCCATCGAACCCTCGCGTACACACCTCATCAGCTCCTCCACCTGTGCCGGGCTCCGTTCGCGGATATAGTTCTGGACCTGCCAGCTTACTTCGCACGTCCACCTAAACCGATCGTCTTCGTTCCATAGGGCCGTCTCGCGGCAAAAGTCGATTGCGCGGTCGGTGTTCTCGTTATGGATCCTTGCCACCTCGGAAACCGGCGCGGTGAAGCCCAGGTCGGTATGTGAATGGAGAACCAGATGGACGTTCCAACGGCGCACGGGGGCGATCCGGCACACTCCGGACCATTCTGTTCGGTTGTAGGAGACGGTGACCGATGTCGTCGTCTCCTCCGCAGACTCGGGGAGAAAGACTGTGAAGACATCGCCATCAGCCTTGAGTTCGCCCAGGTTGAACGAGCGCTCCCATGAGCCGCGCCGCACACGGGCGGTGCAAGGGGACCCTGCCAGGCGGTGATCAACGGAGACAGCAAGCTGCAGGGGCCTGGTCAGGATCTCTCCCTCTCTCCTGAGCATCGGCATGGGCGTGATGATGACGTTCACAGGAGCATTCCCCTATTTCGCCGGGCGCACGCCGTCCCGTCCGACATGGTAGGCGTTTCCCTGGTAGATGAGGTTATGGAGCTCTCCCCGGGGATCGAAGGGTCCGAACTGCGGCCGGGCCGTGATGCCCCTATCCAGCGAGGCCCTCACGCCGAAAAGTCCTTCGATAACCGCGCTGACCCAGCTCCCGCCGCTGGAGACGCTCCAGTCCGTTATGTAGGGGGGATCGATGGGGGCCTTCCGGGCCCCCCCCGCCTCAGGAGCGATGATGGACTCCACGAAATGCGCCTGTCCGAACGGTCCCTGGTTCGCCGAACAGGCCAATCCCTGCATCCAGGCATGGGCCGTATCGGCCTGACCGGCCCGGTACAGTGCGAGGAGGGCCTGGGGGGGCCAGGCCGGGTAGGCGCCGTTCCACTGGTGATCCGGGCGCGCGCTGAACATCGCGTCGTCATCGTCGCAGGAGATCGCGTGCATCCAGGTCGGCGACTGGAACTCGTGGCGAAAGAACTCCACCATCTCGGAGCGCTGCTTTGCCGTCAGGTCGTCACCGATGGTATTCATGACCGTGAAGAAGTCGTAACAATGGCGGACATCCACCAAAGAGCCGTCAGGGAAACGGGTCCGCCAATAGCCTTTCCCCTCCTTATAAAGCGGGAGGATATTCTTGAGGAGCTCCTCCGCCTCCAGCCTGAGCGCAGCAGCCGAGTTGCGATCCCCTTTCATGTCGTGGAGATCGGCCACGAAGCGCATCGTGAAGACATTGGCGGCATTCAGGCTTGCCACCTGGTGGACGTACGTGCTGACGCATTCGAGCAGGTTGAGCAGCCCGCCGTAGTCGGCAAGGCCCCCGGGCTGGCGGAAATTCCGCCAGTTGCCTGCATAGTCGTTCAGGTAGTCCAGGACCGGGCGGGAGCCGATGGTGTCGTCCAGCCACCCGCGGTGCCCGGTCCACCGGAGGTAGTCCCGGGCGAGTGTCGCCATGGCAAAATCATTCACCGAGTACCAGGGCCCTACGGGGCCCCCCGAGAGGTACTCTGTCCCGAAGTGTGTGTGGATGTCGCTCTTCATCCAGTGCGTGAGATATTTTCGCAGGACGGCCGGATCAAGAAGCGCGTGGACGATGGAGCTCAGGCTGTAGTCCCACATGAACGTCACGGTCTGCCACCACTTGGGAACCAATGTGTCATAGGTCCGCCCCATCACGGAGAAGGGGGAGTCCCGTTTGAAGTAGATCACGCCGAGAATTCCCATGTGGTAGAGACGGCGGACGGCGTCGTCCTTCGTCTCGAGCAAGGGGAGGGATCCCGAGTATCTGTCGTTTCCGGGCGTAAAGACTGCACGGAGCTCCTCGTTCCAATAGGCGCGCGCCTTCGCGATCTCCGCATCGGGAGCAGAGAGCATCGCCGCGGCACCTGCTCTGGCTTCCTGTTCCGTCCCGCCGATCGCGTTGGCATAGGTGAGGGGGAGGCGTTCTCCCGGCGCGAGGCGGAGTCGCACGGTCAGACTCTTGTCGCTGGCCTCTGCGGGGCGCGGAGCGATTCTCTGGCATGAATATGCCCCGCTCCCGACGGCACGGAACAGTAGCGTTCCTTCTTCCCTTTCCACTGCGACCGCATTATCCGATTCCGACGGGGGGATGGCTGTCGTCCAGGGTGTGGAGGAACGGGTCACCCCCCCCCGGAACCCGAACTTCAGCGCGACCTCCTGCGGGAGCCCCGTACGGTTCTCGACGTCGAGCCTCACGAGGACAGCCATCCGCCCGACGGCGAGGACGGTCACCGAGCGAAAGTGAATTCCTTTGTAGTCCGCCTCGCGTTCGATCCGGTCGGGATACCACGTGAAGGTTATCGCCGAGCCCGTAGACTTGAAGAACTTCCCGTTCACGTAGAGGCACCCGGTGATGGTGTCGGAGGTAGCGAAGGGGGGAAAATTCAGGCTCGTGATCCCCGTGATGTCACAATCGGCCTGCACGCAGCCGAGAAAATTTGTGAGTCCCGGGGCATTGAACATGTCGCCGAACCGGTGGACCATCGGCGCACTGAGGAGATCTTCGACTGTCGGGATCATGGAATAGAATCTCAGTTCGGGGGTGTGGAGAAGATGGAACAGGGGCCGGCCGGAGCGCGGCCCCTGTCATCCTTACGGTGATTCCGCTTCAGGTTCGTATCAGGTGATACTGCTATTTCAGCAAAAGGAGTTTCTTCGTCTCGGTGAACGTCCCGGCCCTCAGCGTGTACAGATACACCCCTGACGCCAGGTTCCCCGCCACAAAGTGCACCTCGTACGTCCCGGGGGGCCTGACACCGTCCACCAATGTCGCGACCTCGCGTCCTTCGATGTCAAAGACCGAGAGCTTCACAAGCGTCTGCTCTTTGATCGCGTACCGGATGGTGGTCGACGGGTTGAACGGATTGGGATAGTTCTGGGCCACACCGTAGGCCGTTGGCACCAGGCCTAGATTCCGCTCGACCACGCCGGTCGACGGCGTGACGGTGATCGGGTGACCCATGGATGTGTCCACCCAGGTGTTGGCAAATGCGTCGGCGTTCATCAGTCCGCCGGCCGCCTTGGTCATGAGATAGCCGAGGACGTAATTCCCCGCTTTCTTCCCCACCTTGAGCTGGATTGTCGCGGTGACATAGAGCGTATCGTTGTGGTAGACATAGCCGGTGTCCGACCGTATCCCTATCCATTTGTATCCTGTCGGTGGGGGCACATTCACCGTGGCGGTGTCTCCCCACTGCGCTGAGAGTGAGCCCACGCCGCTGGCGCTTCCTCCGACAGTACCATTCAGCCGCCAGAACGCGTCATAGGAGGCGGAGACCAGGGACCAGTCATTCGGTGCCTGTACACAGAGCACCCAGGGATCCGGGTTGTCGGCGGGGAGATTGCCGTCCTTCATCTCCAGTACCACGGTGATCGTGGTGTCTGCAGGCGCCACGGCGGGCTGGTTGACGGAGAGGATTTCACAGCCGGAGGCGAGCAGTCCGACCGCGAGTACGATCAGAAGTGCAGCAAAGGACTTTGTTGCATGTGTCATGGCGATACTCCTTTTGGTGGTTGTGGATTGTAGCGTGTGGATTGTAGGCCCTGGCTTGTCTGTTGGAGATTGTGGCTTGTCGGTTCCGGATTGTCAGTTGTCGATCAAACTCCTGTCCGGACCCCACTCATCTGACTCCCTGAGCGCGACGTTTCTCCCTGAGAAGCACCGTCGTACTCTCATTGGGCCCGAGACGGAGGGAGAGAATTCCCTTCTCTAATGGAACGGGTTCCGTCCGGAGCGTTCCCGCGATGACTCTTTCGGCATCCAATCGATCGAAGAACATCGATTCCACCCTGACGCTATCTGCCCGATCAGGGTCGGCGTTGACAAGGCGCATGAAGTACGCTCCCGGCGCCCCCTTCGATCCGAGAGCGGTCAGCGCAACCGATCGTGCCGACACGTTGAAAAAGCTCCGTTCTCCCGGAAGGGGATGGAAGAACGTCACCTTGGCTGCGGGATCAGTCGCAGCCTCCCACCCGGACCGGGAGACGCTTGCGGGATCACACGGGCCGGTGAAGCCCCTGAGGCTAAAGCGAAATTCCAGCTGACCGGCGTTCTCCTCGTTTCTGTTCCACGATTTCGGGAAGTTGTTGACGAGGTTCGCCAGAACGGCCATGCGTCCACGGGCAGTATCACCTTCGAGGAATACCACTCTATTGTCGACACACGCGAGCGCGATGGTCAGGGATGAATCGGACAGCGCGACCGAACGACGGATGGAATATCCGTTGTGCGCGATTCCCGGGAACCTGTCCTTCGCCGGGTCGAGGAAGCCCCCCAGCGTCTCGACCCGGAGAGAGGGGGTGCTGACGGAAAAAGGAAACGCAAGGCAATACTCTTCGGTTGTCGCTGTTTCGCCGAGCGCTTCCAGGTTCACCGTGCAGGTCACGTCCACCCGGTCGACCGAGGACCAGAGAATCAGGCGGGTCCGTAGGAGGATCCCGCCGTCGGCGAGCCACTCAATCACAACCCGCGCCGGCCGTTGATCGAGAATCCGCATCGTCTCCCGCTGTGGCGGGACTGCTGTAAAGCGCTCGTTCGCGAAGGGCCGGCTGCGGATGAGTCCGGCGAAGGGGTAAGGACTTCCCTGATCGACGAGCTGACGGCCGTCTGATTTTCGTTCGATCGATTGAAGGCGTTGCCCCCTGCGGTCAATCGTAATCCGATAGAACCCGTTCTCGATGACGTCTCCCCGCACCGACAGGTCTGTCACACCCCCGGCCCCGGTGGCGGAGCGGGGATCTCCGCGGAATTTCTTATACCCGACGGGGGGAAGTCCCGGCGCGACGAGATAGAGCCAATTCCCCTCGCGGAAACTCGGCACAGGTTTCCCGGTAACCAGATCTTTCACGTCATACTGAGCCGACGACGAATCCTTGAGCTCCAGAGCCATCGGGGCATCGCGCCGCCATGAGAGCGTATTGAACACCAGGGCGCCCGCCGCGTCGAAAGCCTCCTCCGGCGCAGCAAGCCTGGTCACGGCACGCTCGAGAATCTCCTCTGTTTCCAGCCACGCATTCCGGACGTATTGTTCCCGATACTGCATGGTGATGGCATTCTCCGACCGGGTGCCGTACCCCGCTTCGAGGCCGCTCCCGTGTCCGCTGAAGTGGAGCAGACCGTCATACGCGCGCTGGACCTCCCCCCCGAGGGGGGTCTGTCCGGAGTCCAGCAGTGCGCTGATTGTCGCAAGCGCTTCGGCCTCCGGGAGGTGGTGCTGGGCCCACCGCTGCCGGATCATCCTTGCCGGCTCACCCTGATAGAGGATGTCCCAGGTCGAGGTCCAGTCGCCCCGGACGATCGGACATCCGGAGCCATAGCGAGACGCAAATGTGTCGGCGAATGCGGTCAAGGTCGTGAAGACGAATCTCGGATACGCGTACTCGTCGTTCCATTTCTTCGCGGCAAGGAATTGTGCCTCTGCCACATCGGCATTGTCGCTGAGCGCGGCATTGAGAAGGACCATCGCAGGCTGGTATCCGTCGGCACCCAGTCTCTTGAGGCGCTCCCACATCCGCTGCTGGATGGCCAGGGCGTTGCGTTCCAGGCCGTACGCCGCCCCTTCGACATATGTCTCTGTACGGTAGGTGAGGACCAGGCTGCCGTCAGATCCCTGCCACTGAAACGCCTTGGGAAGAGAACGCTGGAAGGAGTAGTCATTGTAGAGCTCGTTCAGGCCGCAGACCAGGAACGCGACACCGGCTTTCTTCAGAATCTGGGGTACGAACCAGGAGAGACCCGGCACGTCGTCGTACACCGCCCCACCGATGCGGAACCCGTACCGGCGGGAATATTCCTCCGCATACGTGAGAGATCGGATCATCTCCTCTTCACTCACCCATCCTGTGAACGGGTTCGTGTAGAACGGCGACAGTGCCACCCTTCCATTCCGCAGCAGATCAATGAGGCGCTGAAATTTCTCCTTCGACCGCGCCTTTTCGAATTCCTTCAACGGCCAGACCGTCTCCATGGTCCATCGGAAATCGGGATACCTCGCACAGAGATCGAGCACCTGGTCGAGCGCTCTCAGCTGCCGCTCCTTGACGACGGGCTGAGGGTTGGTATAGCCGATATCTGTATGCGTCAGCAACATAAGGTGAAGTTCGTACTGTTTCTCGGCACGGATGGTGTCCACCGATCTGTATGATTCGTTCCCCAGGCGCAGCGTGCTGCGGACAGGAGTATCCACGGAGACCGGCGGGACATAGAAAGAGACCATGTTCTCGCCGAAGGCGATGTCCGGCACTGCAATATCGGTGGTCTCTCCCCCGAGTTCAAGGCGGAGAAGACCGGAACGCTTCTCGCGCAGGGAGGATGAGACCATGAGGTCAATTCTCTGCCGCAGGCCTCCGTCGAGACGTTTGAAGAAAATTGTCGTCCGGAGAGAATACGAGATGCCACCGTCGCCGGACACCAGCACGCGCAGATCCTTCATCGGTGTGCCATCGGCGTGTGTCAGGCGGGCGTAGACCCCCCACCCCCATTCCGGAACGCCGAAGAAGGTCATCCAGTAATTGTTGTGTGTGTTCCCGACTTTCACCAGGAGCGAATTTCTTCCGCGCCTCAGTGCGATCCTGGCGGTGTCGCCGTCGCGTACGGCGTTCCTGACCGCATCGCTTTTGAGCGCCAGCTTTCCGTTAACGAACACCCGGAGCTGCGAATTGCTTCCGAGAAGCAGGAGGGCCTCCCGGTCATCCGGACTCTCGAGCTCGCAAAACGCGTATCCGGCCTTGGCGGTAACGAGCCTCTCCGGTCCTTTGCCCGGGACGGCCCATCCGAGCGTGGCGTTGAGATCCAGATATCCCCGTCCGTCCGCCGACTCCCCATGCCACCAGACGCTCCCCCCCTCCAGGGCGGGGGAAGACTCACGTTTGCCGGCGAACGGCAGAGCCGACTGCTCGCCGACTGCGTCAACGTCGGTGAAGATCCCGAAACCCGACATCGACTGTTCAAACGGGCCGGCGACGATCCACACCGGGACGCCCCCGTCGTTCTGCAGCGGGAACGCCACCTCGTGCTGCTCCCCGGGGCCGGCGCCGGCGGCCCCCCGCAGCATCACTCCACAGAGCACAAGGAACACCTGTCGACGCGCGATTGCAGTCATGTGGGTCATCCTTTGATGCCGCTCATAGTGAATCCCTGAATGAAGTACCTCTGGAAGAAGAAGAACAGGAGAATCATCGGGATCATCATCAGGACCGATGCCGCCATGAGCAACGCCCACTCCGTCGCATACTGCCCGACGAACATCGACAGCCCGAGGGCAAGGGTCCCTTTCATCTTGTCGGAGAGGTAGATCAACGGTCCGAGGAAATCGTTCCACGAAAACATGAACGTCAGAATTGCCACCGTTGCCAGCGCCGGCTTTGCCAGCGGAAGCATGATATTCCAGTAGATCCGGAACTCCGAGCAACCGTCGATCCGGGCGGCGTCAGCCAGATCTCTCGGAATCCCCAGGAAGAACTGCCGGAGAAGGAAAATGTTGAATGCCCCTCCCCCGAAGAACGCGGGTACGACGAGGGGCTTGAACGTGTTCAGCCAGCCCAGCTCTTTGAACAGGACGAAGACGGGAATCATCGTGACCTGCATGGGCAGCATCATCGTGGCAAGGATGATGAGGAAGAACGTGTCACGGCCGGGCCATCGGAGACAGGCGAAGGCATAGGCGACCAGCGAGCTGGAGCCGACAATGCCGATGATGCTCAGACCCGTCACGAAGAGAGAATTTCTCAGATAGAGAAGAAACGGCATCCGTTCGAAGATCGTCGCGTAGTTCTCGAAATGGAAGGTCTCCGGGATCCACCGGGGAGGAACGGCAAAGATCTGCTCATTCCCTTTCAGAGACGTGGAGACGACCCAGAGGAAGGGAACGATGAAGACCACGGCAAGGAGCGTCAGCGTTGCGTAGAGGAGCATCGCTGTAAAGGACGAACGTTTCATTCTTTTGCTGGCCTCATTGCTGGCTATTTCCTCTCAGATTCATAGTAGACCCAGAACCTGCCGATTTTGAACTGCGCGAGCGTGATGACGAGCGAGAGGAGCAGGAGCAGCCACGCGAGCGCAGAGGCATATCCCATGTCGAAATCATCGAACGCTTTGTAATACAGATAAAGATTATAGAACATCGTCGAGTTCAGCGGCCCCCCTTTCGTCATCACGTACGCCTCCGTGAAGACCTGGAAGCCAAAGATGACCTCGATGATGAACCAGAGGAAGAGGACCGGTGAAATCATGGGCAACGTCACGTGATAGAACTTCCTCCACCATCCGCCGCCGTCCAGGTCGACCACTTCATACAGCTCGGGGGGGACGTTCTGCAACGCGGCAAGAAAGACGATCATCCGTCCCCCCCCGATGGACCAGAGGCTCATCAGCACGAGAGACGGCTTCGACCACTCGGGGCTCTGCAACCAGAGTGGGCCCTTGATGCCAACAAGGTTCAGGAAGGCGTTGAGCAATCCGTACTCCGGATTGAATATCCAGAGCCAGAGGACCGACAACACAACACCCCCGACGATCGAAGGGAGAAAGTAGACGGTTCGGAACCACCTGACGCCGCGGACGGCGTTGTTCACCAGGACCGCGATGAAGAGCGATCCTGCAATCGCGAGCGGAGTACGCAGGAGCGTGTAGAAGAGCGTATTCCAGACCGCGTTCCAGAAATACGGATCGTCGAAAAGAAGCGTGGAAAAATTCCTCACTCCGATGAATTCCGGGATGCGGAGGACATCGTAGCGTGACATGCTGTAGTAAAGCGACATCACCATGGGGTACAGGCCGAACACGATGAAGCCCAGGAGCCACGGTGATGCGAACGTGTATCCGAGAAGGCCTTCCTTTCGCCGTCCGGTCCAGAACCTGTATGGCGGATCGTGTGGGTTCACTTTACCCCCGGAAACGTCATCCTGGAGCGCACGTAGCTGTCGTAGGCGAGGGACTCATCCAGCATCCGCTGTAGGGTACGCTCCCCTTGCTGCAACGCCTGCTCCGGAGACTGCTGCTTGAAGATCGCCCGTTCCTGTGCACCCAGGAACTCCCTCCAGAAGACGTCATGCGCCATCGGCACAACGGAGGGAGAATGGGAATATTCCATCTGGGCGACGAAGATTTCGCGCTCGGGACTGTTCTTGAAAGCCGGATCATGGGCCGCGAATCTGCTGGCGGGGAAGAGGCTTTCCTCTGTCATTGCCACCTCCTTCAGCTGTGTCGGCGTGCTGACGGCGTGCTTCATGAACTGCCATGCCGCTTCGGGATTCTTCGCCCCGCGGGGGATTGCCAACCACCAGCTTCCGGAGGCGGATGCGGTGGGAGACCCCTCAAAAGTCGGGATGAGAGCTATCCCGTAATCCAGGGATGGGCGGTAGAGCCTGATCTGATCAGGGAAGCTGCTGTCGAGGACCATCATGGCAACCTTCCCGGAGATGAAACCATGCTGATCCGCGAATCCGAACCCCGCCATAAACGCCGCGATGTCCTTCTGGGGGTATGCCTCATAAAACTTCACCGTCCACTCCAGGCCCTTCACCGCCGCGGGGTTGTCCAGGTGCACGGTCTTCCCGTCTTCGCTCAGGAACTGCGCACCGAGTTCCCACGCCATGAGTATGGACGTCATCAGGTTCCCGTAGTTCGGGATGAATCCCATCTGTATGATGCGCCCCGTGCCGTCACGTCTGGCCAGTTTGTCGTTGAATGCGGACACCTCATCCCACGTTCGAGGAGGCCGCTCCGGATCCAGGCCGGCTTCACGGAAGAGTCTTTTGTTATAGAAGAGCGCGTACGACCCGGAAGAGACCGGCAGAGCGAAGACATGGCCCTGCCACTTCATCTCTCCCCAGAGTGAAGGAAAGAACGCCGTCGTGTCGAAATGGTCGCGCGCGATGTAGTCATCAAGTGCGACAAGCGCCATCCGCGACGCCCATTTCGCGACCGGTGTCACCTGGTTAATCACATCCGGAGGATCGCCGCTCAGGACGGCGGTCAGGATCTTCTTCTCATGCTCCTGCCACGGAATCGGCGTCGTCTCGACGATGATGCTGTCCTGCATCCGGTTGAACGAGCCGGCATAGTATGGCACAACATCCTTCGCCCCCGTGATCGTCCAGTAACGAAGGTGAAGTTTCCCGTCGGCAAGGAGAGTCCTTGTCGGAGCCGTGAGTACGAAGAACACCACGACAGCGACGGCTGCGAAGGCAACGAGGAGGACGCTGCGTGAAGGCATCGGGGTATCGTTATTTGAGAAGGATCATGGCGAGTGACCGGCGGAAGGACGTGCCGCTCCGCGTCGAGCACTCCAGACGATAGAAGTACACACCGCTCGCCAGGGAACTCCCGTCGAACCGTGCAGTGTAATTTCCCATAGGCTGGCGTTGGTGCACCACACGTGACACTTCCTGGCCGAGGGTGGTGTACACGGTAAGCGTCACATCGCTCTCGGCCGCAAGCTGATAGGCGATTGTCGTCGACGGATTGAAGGGGTTCGGATAGTTCTGGAGCAGCCTGTACCCACCCGACCTCGTCGCGGCATCGTGGACGTCGAGCACAGGCGAAAGGACAACGCGGAGCGTCTTCACTTCGTACGGTGCAAACTCGGCGGTGATCATATTTCCCCCTGTGCTCACGGACGTCCGATCCACCTCGAGCAGTGAGGTCTCGGTGGCGGCGAGGACGCTTGCCCCGAAGGTGAGCTGCGCGTTGATCGTTTCGCCGGTAGGGTTGAACAGCCGTATGATTGTCCCCTGTCCCTGCGTTGCCTTCTTGATGGTGGAGAGCAGGAGTCTTGCCGGTGAGATCCGGAGAAACGAATATCCCGTATCGGGGAGGGAGCCCGAGTGTCCCCCCGGGAGGACCACCACGGGAAACGGAGCGATCGCCCCGTGGGAGAACCGGGTGGCCTCGTCAGGCCGGAATCCGTCGATGCCGGATGTCGCGGAAAACATCATCTGCTGCGGGCCGACTCCCGCGCGGTAGGCGGTGCCTGAACCGTTGTACTGCGTCAGGAGTCTCAACGATCCGGTAAAGCTGCCTGTGTTCGCCGCGATGATCGGGGATTCCTTCATGGCCAGCGTCACCCCCTTCGATGCGCCGTCAAGCGAGACGTAGAGCCACCGCCCCGGCGCATAGTGCTTTGATCGAAAGCCGCTGAGTTCATCCGAGAAGAGCCGGAGATTGCCGAACGGGATCTCGTACCGGAGGGCCGGGGAGGTCGTCGCGAAATTGAAATCGAAATCGATGTCCTCCCCGCTCGGGAGAGTGGGAGAAAGCCTGTCGAATTCCGTTTGAAAGTCGATGCGCTTCTCCCCTGACGGGAGAGTCACGGTTGTCCGGTAGCTCGATGAACCCGGCGCTGCGCCGCTCAGCGTGACCCGCTGCAGCACCGGGCCGCTGTCGGAAGCGGCGACGGTAAGCGGGCCGGGGGTCCCCGTCCCGTTGAAACGGTACTGATTGAACACGAAATCGGACGAGACGATTTCTCCGCCGATCACCTTGTCGAGAATGCTCTTCACGCTCCCTGTCGCAGGCTCCATCTGCACGCGGTAGAATCCGTTTTCGAGCGTCAGCCCTGTCAGTGAGGTGTGGACAGGAAGCGAGCCCGACCTCCCGACGACCGAGAACGAGCGATACCCTGTCGGCGGGATCGCGCGTGCCGTGAAGACAACCGTCGCATCGGAAAGGCGCTGCAGGGGGAGCGGAGTGCCCGTCCTGGAATCGATGATATCGAAGGCGGACAGGGACGCGATAGAGGGGTCGGCGAGGGGGACCGTGACCACAGCCGAGCGCTCCCACGCCGTGGGATTGAAGACGACGACGGCCGGAGTGGCCATCGTCGTCACCTCTCCGGCGATCGACTGGCAGGCCCGGGCGATCAGGCTCGAGCCCGTATCATGGGCCGCGGTGGTCCAGCCGAGTTTTCTACTCCAGAAATCCGCGTTCCCGGAGGGTGCCACTGCCCCGAGGTTGTGGTCTTCGACCAGAAGGTTGTTGACATAGGCCCCGCGGAGCGACGCGTCGGAATACGCGAATGCAGGATCCCACAACACTGCAATACTGGAGAACACCTCCGCTGCGGGAATCAGGATCTGCGCGCGACGCGACTCCGCGAAGACGCCGGACGCCGAGGGGGAGAACGACCACGCCCACCAGTTCGGCCCGTCGCCGCTGAACGTCGGAATCTGTCCCTGGTGCTTCACGGAGACGGTATCGAAAAACTGCGATGCGGTGGCGAGGACGACTTTTGCGTCGCTGTGCGCGCCGTTCCATTGCTGGACATTGTCGACGATCGCAATATTGGGAGCGCCGTTGTCTCCTGTTGCGCAGTTGATGAAGATCTCGTCGTACGGATACCCGCGAGCGGCGAGCTTCTGAAGAAGAGACGTCAGTTTGGAATTGAACGTCGCATACGTGCCGTAAGCGCCGAGCGAAACGGCGCCTTCGAGGTATGCCCACAGTGAATCGATTCCTCGCCACACCAGCACCCGGTCGCCATTCTGGGCCTGATGAAAAAACAGATACGGCAGGGTCGTCGTCTTGAAGAAATCGGACAGAAACGAGTTCATCGCGACCGACAGATACGGGACATCCCCCTTCGGGAGAAGTTGGGCAAGGGACCAGGTGAAGCCGGGCGTGTCGTTGATCATTGCCGTGCGGATCGGCACCCCGTACATCTGCCGCAGCTCCTGCGCGCCGTAGAGGGCCCGGACGAGTTCTTCCTCGCCGCAAAGATCGGTCTGCAGGTTAAGGTAGAGTGCCCCGATCTCCACCGAGCCGCTCCGGACGAGCGTCATGAGCGATTCCACCTGAGCCGCCGAGCGGTCACGGATGTAGTACTCGAGCACCCAGGGCGCCTCGATCGTCCACGTAAACCGTGTCCCTTCTGCGTTGCCGGCAGTCCTGCGCACGTAGGCCACCACGCTGTCGAGGTACCTCTCATGCGAGGCGATGACCTCCGGGACCGTTGCCGTATACCCGACATCGGTGTGCGAGAACGGAACGGCGTAGACCCGCCACGGCCGGTCAAACTGTGCCAGGCATTCTCCGGTCGACAGGAGCACGACCAGCAGCCCCAGAAGTGTCGTGAGCTTAGAAGCCAATGCCGAGTGTGAATCTGTGTGTCGCACCGAATGCTGCTCCGAATTTTGAATAGGCATAGTCGAACTGGAGAGTGAACATGTCGAGGGGCGGTGGGCGGACCCCCATGCCCAGGGCGAGTTTCCCTTCGTCGGCGTTGAACCGGTAGCCGGCCCTCAGGGCGAATACCCTGAGGAATTCGTACTCCAGCCCCCATGAAAGCTGTTCGACGTTGTCGGTCGGGTGGATGAGCTCGAGGGCCGATGTCAGCCGGTGTTCGTCCGTCAGGATGAAATCCTCGCCTGCGCCCAGGCGGAAAACGAGCGGCATGCGAAACCGGACGAGATCCGGTTTCGCGTCGGGCCCGAAATGCTGCAGGGCAAAAGCGAGTCGCAAGTGGTGGAAGCCCGTGTAGTACACGGTGCCGACGTCGAAGAGCACGCCCGAAAATGACACGTCATCCATCCATTCACGGACATATTTCAGCTGAAGTCCGATGGTGAGCTTGTCGGTAAAACGTTTCGAGACGGCCACCCCGACCACCTGGTCGCCGGCACCCACCATGCGGCCGGTGTACGGCGAGCCGCCTCCCTGCGGAACGACGGTCTCCTCAAAGTCGACGATCTTGAACTGGAGAAAACTCAGCGCCACGACATACTCCTCCAGCGGTATGGCGATCACGGCGGCGTTGGCACTGCTGCCGGCGAGCCATTCGTTGTGCGTGAGGAACAGCTGGTTTTGTTCCACGAACGAGAGCGCGCCGGGGTTCCAGTAGACCGCGTTCGCGTCGTTGGTCAGACTGGTGGCGGCCTGTCCGAGCGCGATCTCCCTCGCTCCGGTGCCGATCTTAAGGAACTGAAACCCCGCCGTACCAGCCTTGGAGAAGTCGAATCCGTAGTCATACTGTGCAAGGGTACTCCGGGCGAAGGAGACCATCAGAAGAGCCAGAAGCGCGACACGCATTGCAGAGGCCCTCATTTGATAATCAGTAAGGATCCACGCGCATTGCCGACGGCCGATTCGACCGTCCAGAAGTAGATGCCGGGGGCGACGATCTGACGGGCATCCGTCAGCTGATTCCAGACTTCCTGTCCGACCGCGTCGCTTTGATGCTTGATCGTGCGGAGAAGCTCTCCGCTCGATGTGTAGATCCGGATCGTGCATTCCCGCGGGAGATAGGCCCACACGATGGAATTCTCTTCCCCGGTGGTCGGGAACCCCGACACCCGCCGGAAGGGGTTGGGGAAGACGATGACCTGTGAGGCATTGTCCGCCGGCGGCGCGCTTGATTTCACGGCGGTCTCGTTCCGGTTCGTCAATCCGGCCTCGCGTCCCGCGCTGTCGAGCGACGTCACCGCGTAAAAGTAGCTGACCCCAAGGCTGATGCTTTGGTCGATGTATCGCCAGACCCCGAGTTTCTGGTTGAAGAATACCGCCTGCTGGTTCGGATCCCATATCTTAATCTCGCGGATCATCGCGTACGGCCCGATGAACGACCGGTTCGCTCTGTAGATGCGGTACCGGGAGAGATCACTCTTCCCCGTCCGCGGGTTGACATAGTCCGATTCAAGAGGGGGCCAGGTGAGCACGATCGCGCGTGACGAGGGGAGCGAAACGACGGTCACTGCGGGAGCAGGAGGCGGGATCGTCTGCAGGGCATAGCCCCGTGCGTATGCCGACTGCGCGCGTCTGATGGTCGCCTTCAGCGAGTCAAGGCCTGCGGGGAGAACGGCCTGTGCGGAGATTCCCTGGGTCGCAATGCTCAGCGGAAGACCGTTGACCGCATGTGCGAGGACGATCTTCACCGTCCCACCGGCGGGAATAGCATAGGGGCCGCATGACATCAGCATCATCGGGGAAAGGTGGAGGTCCGGCGGGGCCTGAAGCGTGCGATCGGCGCCGGCAAGCAGGGCATACATCTGGGACGGGGTCCGACTGACGAGCGTGAAATTCTGCTCGTTCCCCAGCAACTGAGCGTAGAACACATTGGCCGGCTGCGGGGCTCCGCCCGTCGCCGCATCGGCGTCGATCAGGGCGATCCCGGCATACCCCGGTGTGCGCAATTCATTCGCCGGCCCCCAGTAATTGCCGCGGTCACTCGTAAGACTCACCACCGAGTCGTCGTACGCGTAGAGCGTCCGTGAGGCCGAATCGTAACGCACGTAGTCGTCGGCCCGGTTCAGATCGTCCCCCCACCCGTTGTGCACCACGAAGTCCTGGTAGCTGGGCCTGACGAGCGCCGGGAATCCCACATAGACGTCGGTGAGAGGATTTCCGCTCTGATTGGTGAGCTGGTATTCGATGAGCAGGAAGGTGTTGTAGGCCGGAAAACTCCAACCCCTGCTCACGCGTTTCACCCTGACGTTTTCGGTTGTCACCCATTCCGCCGTGATGACCTCCTCGGCCTCATCCGGATTGTAGGAGGGGGTGCCGGCATAGTTGGTCTGTTTCGTGATCGGGAGGAACGTTCCGTTGTCCACGAAGGTGAACGGACCGTTCTCGGTAAAGAAGATTTCTCCTCCCCCTTTCTTACCGCCGATCCACATCCCGCTCCCGACGCTGTACGAACGTTGTTCGTCTTTTGAAACTAGCGTGTGCGGCCCGCCGGGCCAGTCCAT
>Ga0315276_10000420_pt1 | contig 36416 bp, 29 predicted proteins | sample YL17G05_0_MG_FD_204542 | JGI IMG/M metagenome (GOLD analysis project Ga0315276, IMG submission 204542) | Sediment microbial communities from Yellowstone Lake, YNP, Wyoming, USA - YL17G05_0 | ecosystem: Environmental > Aquatic > Freshwater > Lake > Sediment | place: USA: Wyoming | collected...
GTCGGGGGCTTCATTCCCGCACCGATGACTGGTACTTTTATTGGCTATTGTATCATTCTGTTTGCCGCCGCCTTCGCCTGCGGACTGATCGCGTGGCTCAGGCAGTGGTCGGACGATTGGCTGCACCTCTTTATCTCGTTCGGCGCCGGTATTTTTCTCGGCGCGGTCTTTTTTGAATTGCTGCCCGAGGCAATGAATCACTCGGAGAATAGGGTGGCTGGAGTGGCGATGCTGCTCGGCTACCTGGTGATCTTCTTCGCCGAAAAATTCATCTTCAGCCGCGGCGAAAAGAGCGAAGTACGGAGCCACCGGGTCAGCTCGTTGGCGGCCTATTTCGGACTCGCCGTACACTCGCTGGTGGATGGCCTCGGTTTGGCGGTGGCGATCCGCAGCCCGGAGATCGGAAGAGTTGTCTTCGTGTCAATCCTGGCTCACCACGCGCCGGCGGCATTCTCAGTGTCATCATTATTGGCTTTGGGGCGCATGCAGCGCCGGACGAGTGCGCTTTTATTGACGCTCTTCGCGGCTATGCCGTCTATTGGAGCGCTGATTTTCGCACCTATGCTGAACAGCAGTTCGGATAGCGTCTTTGCATTCTTATTGGGAATGATGACCGGCACGTTTCTCTATGTGGTGACCGGCGATCTGTTGCCGGAGGTCTTCCACGGCAAAGCGAACCGTTGGCGTAATCTGGGACTACTTTTGCTTGGTATTGCAGTCATGGCCGCTATCAGCTACGGTTTCACTCACTTTCATGGGCGGTAGAAAAACAGCGGGACCTTTGGGGAGTCCACGGGTATAATCAACAAGCATAGAGCGGACATCACGAGGAAATACCTTTGATAAGACAAGCAATCATCCTACTGGCCGTTTCAACAGCGCTGGGGCTCGGCGTCAATTTGATCTCTCCGAATCAGGTGGACTTTGTCGGGAAATTCCGTGACCTCTCCAGTGGCGACCAGCCGATAGTCCCACCTACAGCGGAGCCGGGCGACCCACCGTTTGTCGGCATCAACGAAGCTCAGATGGAGTTCAGCACCGGCAAGCCCTTGTTTCTGGATGCCAGAAACGCCGAGGATTTCGAGTGCGGGACAATTCCCGGCGCAATCAACGTTCCGTTTGAATCTTTACCGGAAGGGGACTTAGGCAAGTACTTCGACTCAGCGCTGGGGGTGGCCAAGGATTATCCGATTATCGCGTTTTGTTCCGGCGAAGATTGTGATCTGTCACTGCATATGGGACGAAACCTCAAGCTGGTTGGGTACACCAATGTAGCCATCTTCTTTGGCGGTTCCAGAGAATGGGAGAAGTTCGGTCTGGAGATGCAGAGGAGGAAGTCATGCGGAAAATGATCGATAACGATTACCTCACCCTGCTGTCGCGCCTGCTGGTCGGCGGGATGTTCATCTATGCGTCGTTCTACAAGATTGTAGACCCGGCCGCTTTCGCGAAATCGATCTGGTTCTATCATCTGGTTCCGGGGAAGTTCATTAACTTGATGGCACTCGTTCTGCCCTGGCTTGAGATGACATGCGGGCTGGCCGTCATTGTCGGTTACTGGCATCGTGGTGCGGCACTCTGGTCGAGTCTCATGTTGGTGGTGTTTATTGCCGCGCTGGCGTCTACGATAGTGCGGGGGATTAGCATCGATTGCGGCTGTTTTCGGGCGGCCCAATCGGCGACTCATTCGGCGTGGAATTCGCTGATCTTCGATGTCGGCGCTCTTGTTTTCAGCGGGCAGCTGCTGGCGAGCCGATCGCGGCGCTGGATGCTGTCGGCACGCTGATTACGGCAGCACGTGCGGCGTAATCAGGATTATCAGATCGGTCGTTGATTTCTCTTTCGACGTATTCGTGAATAAGAGCTTTCCGAGCAACGGGATTTCGCCAAGGATTGGAAACTTCCGAGTTGTCTTGATCTCGTTCTCCTTGAGCAATCCGCCGAGCGCCACTGATTCACCGTCAGCTATCGTGATGTGCGTTTTGACCGACCGCGACGACGTGATCGGTTTCTGATTCCCGGTCGTACCGCTGTAACCGATAATGTCCTCTACGGTCGGTTCGACTTCGAGCGTAATCCTGCCGTCTCCGGTTAGACGAGGCGTGACTTTCAGTGAAATCGAGACAGCGATATCCTGGAAGGTCACGATGTCCTGTGTGGCGGCGCCCTCGGTGAACCGGTTAATCGTCTGCACCGGAATGACCGTCGAACTCCGAATCTCGGCCTGATGGTTTTCCAACGTGGTAATCTTTGGGTCTGAAATCAGCTTGCTGTTACCATTCTGGTTGAGCATGTCGAGGATGGCGCTGAGTTGGCCGACCGACAGTCTGCCCCATGTCCATCGACCTGACTCGATATCCAGCGCGCCAAGATTCTTGTTTGACGTAATCGTCGTTGCCGTGCGCGAGGCCCCTCCGGTGCCGTCGTCAACGCCGGTGAGCTTCGTTGACACTTCGGTGGGCCACTGTAACCCGAGCTTGGTCTGGCGATCGAGCTTTGTTTCCAGAATGCGGGCCTCAATCTGAATAACTCGCTCCGGTACGTCCATTTCGGCCACGAGTCTGGTCATCTCATCGACCACTGACGGCAGGTCGCTGACGAGGATCCGATTCGCAGCGTAGGAATCGTCAGATGCCAGGCCTTCCTTCGCTTGGTCCAAAATGACAATCTGCCCTTTGTCCGACTTCCGGGACTCCAGGGCCTTTTTGACAGTCACCGGATCAATAAACTTGAGTGTGATAAGCTCGGATGACAGATCGCCCAACTCGGCATCCTTTTGTTCCTTGACGACGATAATGTTGTCGCGGAGGAAATACGCATATCCGTTGGCTGTGAGGATGGCGTTGAGCGCGGTGCGAAGATCGACATTATCAAGCCGTACGGAAACATCCCCCTTCACATTGTCCGACAAAACCAAGTTGAGATGATTCTGCACGGCGATCAGATTGAGAACCTTGGCGATCGGTTCCGAATCTATCGAAAGTGTCAGACGTTCTCCGGCCTTCAGCCCCGAAGTTTGCGCGTACACTTGCCCATAGATTGCCAAACAAGCGGCTATGAATAGTCGGATCGTTTTCATATGCTAACCCTTGCTCATGTGTATTTCAAAACTGCTGCCGTTGTAAAGCAGCGTCACTTTCTTCTGATCGATCCTGACCACTTTGGCGCGGTCGATGACATCACCAACCTTTACCGTCTGGCCGTTGACTATGGCAAGTGGGAGGCTGTTGCTGAACACGATAGCCGACAGTCTCCAACCGGGAGTCTGCTGGGCCTCGGAAACGACTTGTACTGTCTTGCGTTGTGGCTGCGGCCGGGAGTCCCACTTGAATGGGTCTCGGCCCCAGTTCGCTTTCTCGATCGCGGCGATGTTGACCGGCGGTTGAGCCGGCGCGGCCGGCGCCGTCACCGCCGGCTCAAGCTCGGTCTGAGCCATGGTGCCCGGCACATACTGCTTCCTGGGTCTGGAAAAGCTGTAGACGCCGAAAATCACAGCTCCCACCAGAACCACGTACAAGATTTTCCTGCGTGTTGCCTCGGTCATGTGATCCTCGGTGCTGTTTCGAGCAGCGCTTTGAACTGCAGGTCGAAGAGCAGTTTCCCGCCAAGGTCCGGTGAATCCGATATCAGGCATTTGTCAACATCTTTGAAATACGCCTGCTTTTCAAGCGTCTCTACAAATCGACCAAATGACAGGTAGTTTCCCGTCAACCTTACATCCAGACTCATGGTTTGCGGTTGACCCGGAGTCGGTGGGGTCTGAGCCAGCAGTAACAGTTCTTCGATGTGTGGCGCCAGCTCGGTTACCAGCAGCCCCTGCTCTTGTGCCAACTGCTCGACGTGATCGAAGAGCTTGAGCATTTCCTGTCGGGAATAAAGCCGGGAATTGATCTCCGTGATCTTTCGGTTGATACCGTCGCGAGTTTGAAGGAATACAGGCAGTTGATTGAGCGTGGCCTGGAAATCCTCCATCTGGATTTGCGTGGCAACCAGGTCCGCCTGAAGTTGGGCTTGTACTTGATGGGCCGGCGTGATGAGGAAGAAGTACCAGAGCAATGCAATCCCCATACCGGCGGCTACAAAAAGGGAAATCCGCAGTCTCATACGGCTCCCTTAAGAGTCAGGGTGAACACCAGTTCAAAGCCCACGGGACCGCGTCTCTTGGCATAATTGGCAATCTTTACTTGGTCAAAGAGGGGTGACGATATCAGCGCTTCAATATATTCCGCCACGATCACTTCGGGTGGGATCGTTGACGACACCGCCGTACCCTGCAACGTAAAGTTTTTGTCGGGCATGTCCGGATTGAGATCGCAGGTGACGAGTCGGATCGACGGTGGTGTCAGCCTTGACAGTTCTTTCATCTCCAGCGCGAAATAGCTTGACCCCGGGCTGGTCAACTGAAGGTAGGTCTGACCGGTTGCGATGTCCTGCTTAAGCAAGTCGTACGTGTCGTACAATCGAGTCGTCTTCAGCGATTCGACCTGAATCTTCGCGGCTTCCAACTGCTTCTGTGCTGTTGTGATTTGCGACTTGGTGGCCAGCCACCCAATGCCGAGTACAGCCGCAAGCAACACTAAAATGACTGTGCCGTACCGGTTCACACGACGCTGTTTCTGTTCCCGCGCAAGTTTCTCCGGCAGTAAGTCGGCGAGCTTCACCGTATTCAAGCACGCCGCCAGGACCGGTAGGCAAACCGGCAGAGTATCGGCCGATACCTGGTTCGATTGCTTTAGAAACTTAAGACTTTCTGCCGGGAACCGTCGAAACTCATAACCGAAGTGGTCGTGCATCAGGTCGATCAATTCGTCCGTGTAAGCGAGATCGCCGTAGATATAGATTCGGCTCGTGAATTGCCCGGAGTACTGGCCGGTGTAGTAATCAAGCGAGTTCTGAACCTCGCCGGCCAGGGATTCGGCAAAATACTCGAATACCGTAAGGTCGGAACGGTTGGCCAGAAACGATGAACCCAACGAGCAGACGTGATAAAACTCAAGATTCGTACCGCGATAATAGGAAATTTCGGTCCGGTATCGTTGGACGTTTACCAGGGTATAGAGATTCTCGTCGCCGAAATCCGGAAGGTTTCCCAATAACTGCCCTAGAACATCGTGGGCATGTTGCACTGATTCGACCTGTACTCCGGCCGATACCAACGGCTGAATGCACTCGTCGATTGCCCGCTTTGTCGCGGCAATCAGCCCCACCTTGACGCCTGCGCGACCGTCGGCGCCGACTCGATAAACCTGTCGAAAATCGTATTGACACTCTTGAATCGGAAACGGTATTTGCTTCTTGGCTTCAAATGCCACCGCGTTTCTGAGCGTCTCTTCCGGCAGGCTCGGCATGGAAAATATGCGATACGCAGTCTCTGGTCCGTTAATCAGGGCCGTTACGTGGGAGCGGCGTCCGCCGTACCTGCGGGTATATTCCTCGATTGTCTGAGAGGCAAATGCGGCTTTCTCGTCGAGCCCCTCCAGCCGGGCAGGGAAATACGTCTTTCGGACATCAATGAGACGGGTGTTTCTCACCAGCCGGGTTGCGACTGCCATTTGCACTCCGGTCTGGTCAATCGCGAAAGCCAGTCGACGGCCAAGCAGTCTTGAGGATTTCGCAGGAAGAGCTGTTTCGGTGTATCCGGCAGTTAAATGCTGGGCATCCGGCTCGGCGCCGTCCGCCCTATCTTGTCTCTTTGGCGCCAATGATTTCATTCTAGCCATCTTCGCCGCCAAACTAGAATGGAATGATGATACTGTCCGGTGCCCCGCCGATTGAAATCAGACGACGGCCGGAGCGGTCATATACATAATTCGTTCCCCAGGCATCTTTCAGATAAAGGCCGCTGGCGCTGTCGACATAGGGACCGTTCCATCCCAAACGCGTTAGCTTGTTGTAGGCTCCCACACTGTCGGGCTTTGCCGCCAGGTCCTGCAAGCGTGAGGGAGCAAAGCCAACATCTCCTTCAAACCCACGGTCGATGTATTGCCCTCCCGATACGGCCGATGGATTGCCGACAATTGCCCGTTTGAGTAACGTCATCTCCTCCTTGGTCGCAGCGATCTTGGCGCTGCTCGATATTGAGCCGAAGCGAGGAAATGCGAACGCGGCGAGGATCCCAAGCACGACAATCACGATAACAAGCTCGACCAGCGAGAACCCTCGCTGGTCAAACCGCTTGTGAATGATGCCGGTGGTGTCGCGCGTGGGCATATGTTCTTACCAGTTGTTCTCGCCGGCCGAATTCGTATTGGGCCAGACTTGCCCGGTCGCCGCATTGTATGCCCAGCCGCCGCGCGCGCCGACTATGACACCCTTAGTGACACCAGTCACGATTGAGTCTGGGGCGCTGGTGGCAAGCTGGTACGGATTCTTGGGAATCGACTGCGCCATAACCGTATCCGGTGCCGCCACCTGTGCTAAAGTCGGCCAGGATGCAGTACCGGTGGTAACAGCGCGATTAGCGTACCAAATAGAAACTCCGGATCGCAGACCGCCCAAAGCGCCACGGCAGGATGCTTCTTTCGCCTGAGCCGTAATGTCCTGATACCTCGGAATAGCTACGGCCGCGAGAATCCCCAGAATCACGATGATGATGACCAGTTCGATCAACGTGAAACCCTTCTGATTGTTGACCTGAAAACGACGCATGACACCTCCAAAAACAGGGAGTTAGGTGAGTTATAGTTCTTTAGAGATTAGATCGGCAAAACCCGGCGATTCTTGATCCGGCCTTAACCTCGGAACACCTTGATTAGGTTCCACATAGGCAGGAAAATGGCCAGGGCCAGCAGCAGCACAAATACGCCCAAAACAAGCGTCAGAAGAGGCTCAAGAATCGAGGTCAGATGGCGCGCCCGGTACTGTACTTCCTTCGAGTAATGCTGGCCGACCTCTTCAAGCATCTTGTCCAGCGATCCCGATTCAAGTCCCACCGCCATAAGCTGCAGCGCCATCTCCGGGAAATAGACGAACTGGCCGACTCGGGTGCTCAATTCCTGCCCCTTCCGAAATAGATCCTGAAGCCTTCTCACCTCTGCGACAATCGCTGCGTTCTTCACGGTCGAAGTCAGCAGATCGATCGATTTGACCAGCGGCACACCGGAACGAAACAGGATTCGGAATATCAACGAAAACCGGGCAACATTGCTCTTGATAATGATATCCCCAAGGATCGGGAGCTTGAGCAATTGCCGGTCAAACCACTCTCGACCGGCCGGGCGAGAAAGGAAATACCTAAACCCGAATCCGAACGCGATCAATGCCCCTAAAGCAATCGGCCAGAAGCGAACGATCAATTCGCTCGAACGGATGAGTAGGCGCGTAGCCAGCGGCAGATCTGCATTGAACGCCCCGTAAAACGCGACAAACTTGGGAATGACGAATGTCATTACGACCACAATGGCGAGAATTATTACACCGACTACTATCATCGGGTAGCGGGTAGCGGCTTTCAAGTGCCGGCTAATTTCCATCTCCTGTTCGAGCATCGCCGATAGTTCGTCGAGCGTCTGCTCCAGCTTACCGGACTCCTCACCTGCCATGACACCCGCAACATACACCGGGTTGAAGATATCAGGGTGCTGGGCCATCGCCTCAGAGAGCAGTTTTCCGGATTGCACGGCCGAGCGTATCTGCTCGATAACGAAATTGAATCGGTCGCCCGGACTTGGTATTTTGACAAGGGTGAGTGCCCGCAGCAGCGGGATACCGGAGCGGTGAAGAGTGGCGATCTGGTTAGTGAAGGCGATCAACCGCTCGTACTCGCTTCCTTGAAACATCGAGAATAGCGAACCGCCTCGCGCCCGTCGAACCGGTGTGATCTTCACGGGCATCAGACTCTGCGCGGCAAGGAACTCTTCCACTTGTTGACTGGTCTGCGCGCTTACGACACCCGTTCGCGTGAAGCCGGCTTCCGTCACGGCCTGATACTTATACTGTGACGGCATTCTGTTTCTCGCTGTGTGTCAAGCGCCCATGACCGAAATAATCCTCGATATTCGAGGTCTCTTTGAGCAGTTCCTCAAGGCAGATTGCGCCGCTCATTAGTTTCTCCAGGCCGGCCTCGAACAGCGGAATGTACCCGCTTCGGGCCGCTTCTTCACGGATCCGGCTGAGCGACGCCCCTTGCAGTATCAACTCGGTAATGCTGTTGGTGATTTCCATAAATTCGAATATGCCCGTCAGCTTGGCGTAGCCGGTGTTGCGACACTGATTGCAGCCGCTCGACCGGCGAAAGTCGATTGTGTCGGCGCACTCAACCAGGCCGGCCCGTCGTAGAAGGGTTTCCGGAGGGCGATAGGAGGTCAGACAGTGCGGGCAGTTGAGTCGGATCAGCCGTTGGGCCAGAACCCCCTTGACGGCGGCAGTCACCAGATAGTTTTCTACACCCATGTCGATAAGTCGTGTTATTGCCGAAGGGGCATCGTTGGTGTGAATGGTCGAAAACACCACATGACCGGTCAGCGCCGACCGGATGGCCATCTGGGCCGTCTCGGTATCGCGAATCTCACCTATCATGATCACGTCCGGATTCTGCCGCAGCATGGACCGCAGACAGATCGGAAAGGTAAGCCCTGCTTTTTCATTTATCTGAATCTGGTTGATAAACGACAGCGAATACTCGACCGGATCCTCCACCGTGATAATGTTCTTTTCGACTGAGTTGATCGCTTGCAGCGTGGCATACAACGTGGAAGTCTTACCGCTCGATGTCGGACCTGAAATCAGGACAATCCCCTCGGGCTTGCGAACTACGGCATTCCAGGCTTCCTGCAGTGATCCCCGAAACCCGAGTTGGCTGAATGACAGCAGCAGGTTACGGCGGTCCAGAATACGGATGACGACCTTTTCACCGTGAATGGTTGGCAGTGTCGAGACGCGCAGGTCAATCATGGCGCCGTCAACATTCATCGCGAACCGACCGTCTTGCGGCAAGCGCTTCTCAGAAACATCCATGTCGGCGGCGATCTTGACGCGCGAGACTATTTCATTTTGTACCGCTTTGGGAGGCGCCGCTTCTTCGCGCATGGTACCGTTTATTCGATATCGAATGCGCAGCGATGTCTCTTCCGGCTCGATATGTACGTCGCTTGCCCCTTCATTCACTGCTTTGGTGATGATCAGGCTGACCAGCCTGATGATGGGGCTTTCGGCTTCTTCGCGCTGTGCTGTTGTCGTCGCGGCAATCTCTGCCTCGGCCTCAGACCGCCGGCTGCCGATGATCTCGTGCAATGAATCCGCGACCGAATAGTACTGGTCAATCGCCTGCTTGATCTCCGAGGATCGACAGACCGCTCGCTTTATCTCGCAGCCGGTCTGGTACTTGATTTCATCTATGGCGATGATATTCAGGGGGTCCGCCATCGCCAGCGTCAGCGTATTGCCGATCAAGAAGATCGGAATGACTGTGTAGCGCCGAGCCGTCTCGACCGAAATGCGCTGCACAGCGTGAGGAGGGAGAACCATCAGCGACAGCGAGACCTGCGGGATATTGAGCCGATGAGAAATCGTCTCCATAAGCTGGTCTTCCGTTACCAGACCACGGTCAACCAGCACCGCTCCAAGCCGTTTCCCGGACGTCGCCTGCTCAGACGTCGCGGCATTGAGAATTTCCGGCGTGATATAGCCTTTTTCGACGAGAAGATCGCCTATATTCTTTCGGGTCATAATAGCTCGACTGCCGCCTGCATACGGGTCCTTACTTATATCGGCTGGTTTCTTGGTTTGTTGAAGGTCCAAATTGTTGCGCGACAGCGCGACTTTGTGTTATCTTACTCTTTCCTGAGAGAAACTGATGAGTCTAGCTGTCCGTACCTGCCCCCGCATATTCTCCCACTTGGCCATGCTACTTACAATCGGTCTGTGGCTTGTTACAGATACTTTGGGTCACGAGCTTTTCGGAGGCGCGCAGAGAGACATGACGGCAGGCGCGTCCCAGCATGAGGGGGCCAGAATCGACAGCATTATTGTCAGCAATCGGAATGTCTTTGATCTAAGCGATCCCCGGTTCAATCGGTTCCCGTTCAAGACAGCCAACAAGCTCCATCTCGTTACTCGTCGTTCTGTCATCGAACGAGAGCTGCTGCTCAAGGTTGGCGATCCGTTCTTGCGCGAGCTGGCGGAGGAAACCGCAAGAAATCTCCGCACGCGACTGGCGCTCTATGATGCGTGGGTTGAGACCGAATCGCTTCCCGATGGGCGTCTGTTGGTTCGAGTCGTGACCATCGATCAATGGAGCCTGATCATATTCGCTCGTCTGGCTCGCGAAGCGAATCTGACGAACATCCGATTCGGTTTCGAGGAGCGAAATCTGCTGGGAAGGAATCAACTCTTCTCCTTGGAGTACTTCATTGAAGAGGGGAAGAAAAACCATGTGAATATGGTCTACGGCAACTCACGATTCATGGGAAGATCCGTAAAGATCGGCGCCAGTTACGATTCCGATCCGTCAAATGAGCTGAAGAAGATCGCCGTGTCTCATCCGTACTACAATCTGCAACAGTTGCTGTCATGGAGCGCTTCGTTGGACCACGCGAAGGTGAGGACCGATGATCCTGCCAACGGCCGAAGTAACTTCACGACTTCCGACCAATCGCAGTTGAGCCTTGGCAGCCGCTGGGGCACCTATCACGAAAAGATCGGAGTAACCGGCGAATACTTGTATCGCTCGTCCAGCACGTATGCATCGACGCTTGATCACAGCGATTCTATCGTGACACCTCCCTTCGACTCAGCCTTTCATCGACTGATGTTGTACTCCGGAGCTCAGAGTATCAGGTACGTCGGGATGAAGCGAATCAACGGGTTCAATTACACTGAAGACATCGAGATGGGACTTTCCGCCACGATCGGCCTCGGACGGGCATTTGCACGCCACTGGGACACCTATCTGTTCGATCAGCTTGCTCTGCAAATCGGTTCAGTTCAGCGCCTGGGTCGGGGACTTCTCATGCTGTCTTACGAGAGAGTGCTGTGGTTTCCAAAGGATGCCCCCGTCTTGCAGAGTGCCTCAATGAGTTTTCGATTCTATGAGACGAGCTTGAGTTATGCTACTCTGGCGTTACGTGCGCAGTATCGGTCCGAACAGCGGGATGCCGCTCTGTACCTGGGGGGAACTTCAGGCGTCCGAGGGTATGACAGGAACTACAAGGCAGGGGATCGGCTGCTCGTCACGAACACCGAGGCGAGGCTGTACCCCGGACTTGAACTCCTCTCCGTACAATTTGGTGGCGTGCTATTTGTCGATGCGGGAAGAGCCTATAGACCGGAGGAGCCCTTTAGCCTGAAGAACTTGATCGTCAGCGTGGGGGCCGGCCTGAGAATCTCGTTTGAGCGGGCCTCCCGGTCCGAGCTGGCGCGAATCGACTTTGCTCACACGCGCGTTCCCAGCGGTCAGGACGGCCGACTCAAGTCCGTTTGGCAACTGCTTATTGGCCATGGCCAGTACTTCTGACGCACTTTCCGTCTTGACAATTCGTTGCAAATCAATAAATTATGAATGGAACCCTGATCGCAGTGAACCGGCCCTCACGGAGATTTGTTCTGGTTCATATACGATCACTTACTTCACTGGTCTGTGGTCTGCCTGCCCTGCAAACTGCCAAACATATCAGAGGGCAGGGTGCCTCGAGTAGCGAAGCACGGAAAACAACCGATACTTACTGAGATTGGGCCGTTGAATGCGCTGGTTACGAAAACATGACATGATACCCCCACTGCTCCTCTGCAGTCTCATGCTTGCAGTTGCAGGCGCGGCCAATACGGCGATTGCCGCCTTCGATGCAGGATCTATGAGGGACCCGATAGGCGCTATCGAGACTGATTTCCGAGCCGGCAAGATCGACCTTGACCGCAAAGCTATTCTCCAGATCACGGCCATCAAGAATCCAACGGCGCTTCCCGCGGAGTACCGGCTGCTCGATTCGGTCACCGGCCCAGTGTACTTGAGAAGCGCCACCCCCGCGCTTGTAGACATCGTCCAGCATTGGCAGCAACTGAGTCCGGCTACGCAACAGGCGGTGACGAGTGCGATGACCCGTTGGTCTACAGAATTTACCTACGATTCTCCCGGCGGCTTCTTCAAACTGCACTTCGACACGCTGGGGACAAATGCCGTTCCTTCCGCCGACGGTAACAGCAACGGCGTGCCGGATTTCGTCGAAAAGTGTGCGGCCTATTGTGACTCCTCCTTTACCAAGCATGTGGCTCTTGGCTATATGCTACCGCCCAGCGATGGTGGGGTCGGAGGCGACAGCAAGTACGATGTCTATTTCGAGAATATGGTTTATTACGGCTATGCCCAGCCGGAATCGCCGGGACCTCAGCCCTGGAATGACTACACGAGTTACCTCGTCCTCAACCGGAACTTCCTCAGCGGTTTTCCCCCGAACAGTGACCCTGAAGGAGACCAGGCCGGCGCCGCCAAGGCTACGGCCGCCCACGAACTCCATCATGCGATTCAATTTGCGTACAACGTGGGCGCCGAACTCTGGTTCATGGAGTTAGACGCCACCTATATGGAAGATATTGTCTTCGATCAGGTGAATGACAACTACAATTACCTTCCTGTCTATTTCAATAATCCAACTACCGGACTCATGGACAATTCGGGTCATATGTACTCTTCCTTCATTTGGGGACTGTATCTGGCGCAGAGGTTCGATACGGCGTTGATGGTGGGTCTCTGGGAGGGGGCTCGCTACAAGACGGCGTTTGAGGCATTGTCCGATTCTCTCGCGGGCCGCTTTGGTTGGAGCCAGGATTCTGCCTTTGCCGACTTCGCGACCTGGAACTACTGCACCTACTACCGAAACGACGGCCTCCATCACACCGAGGCTTCCAGCTACCCGCTCGTGCGGATCGACCGGTCCTTTAACAGCTATCCGGTGCCTACCCAGACCACGTTAACAAGCCCACAGGGATACGGAGCCGCTTACGTGCAATTCTTTCCCAACGGTTCGTCAGGAAAGCTGCGAATTGTCTTTGACGGAAGTGACAGTCGTCAGTGGGCGGCATACGTCATCAAGACTACCGGCTCTAACGTTCACGAGTTTAGCAGGCTATCTCTGAGCGCTCCGGGCTATTCCGACACGATTGATGTCCTCGGATTTGAGGGACTGACCAGCGCGACGCTTGTCGGAGTCAATCTGAGTGAAGGGTCAAGCGGCGCGTCCTTCTCCTACTCGGCAAAAGTAATGCAGTCGTTCCAGCTTAAGTCGCAGTTGACCACCGATTCCCTGGTCTACTCTGGAGCAACCCGCCAATACGGCGTCAAAGTGAAGAATCTGGCGGCGCTGACTGACGGCGTGAAAGTCGTCTGGTGGGACAGTTCCGGTTGGATGAAGAAGGACTCGGTCACGCGGTCCTTGGCTCCAGGCGATTCCACCGTCATCTACACACCAATCAAACCGCCGACCGGTACTCCGCTCGCGGCTCAATCGGCCGTGACTATAACTTCCCGTTCCATCAACGATCCGGAACTGGCTGAAACCTTTCTATTCAATAGTACGGTTGTCCTTCAGCGAGGAGACGTCACTTTTGACGGTCGGATCGATCTGTCAGACTTGTCCTATCTGGTGGCCTATCTGGTGGCCGGCGGCTTACCACCCGTTCCGGTTATGGAGGCCGGAAATGTAAGCTGCAATGGAATTGTGGATCTGGCAGACCTGTCGACGCTCGTGAGTTATCTGACGGGCCTAATCGGACCGTGCCCCTGCAATCCGTTCTAAGGTCACCTGAACACGGACTTTTTTGTTGACTCTGTCCGCAGTAGCCAATACTGTGGCGGCGTACGGTAACCATTAGCGCTGTTTGGGTTAGATGGACCTGACCCGAACGGAGAGGGGGAACCCTATGGAAAGTCGGTTAGAACCGAGGGTCCTGATTTGCAGCGAGTGCCACGAGGAATTCGCATTTACCGTTGCGGCTCAGCAGTACTTTGCTGAGCGCGGGTACACGGAAGATCCGAAACGGTGCAAAGCTTGCCACATGCGATATAAGAAGTCGCAGCGTGATCAGCACCATCCGGAGCCAGTCACTCAGGACGTAGGCGATTCTGAGTGAACCGACAATAAGCAAAACCCCAGGCGAATCCGTCTGGGGTTTTCTTCTGTTCCGACGGCACATCGCCGCCGCGAACAATTACTTCAGCAAAACCATCTTGCGCGACTGAACCCGGTCGCCGGCGGTCAATTTGTACAGATAGACTCCCGCCGCCACCGAATGGCCGCGATCATCACGCGCATCCCACACTACTTCCGTCTCTCCCCACGGCAGAGAACCGTCAACCAGCGTTCGCACCTTCTGACCGACCATGTTGTACACCTCCAGCCGGACTGGTCCTTCAGCCGGAGTGGCAAATCTGATAGTTGTGGTGGGGTTAAACGGGTTCGGATAGTTTTGTCCCAGTCGGGGGCTGCCCGGCAGAGTTGCGCCACCCGGATCATCGGTCCCGGCGGTTAGCGTGACGATGATGTCCGCGTGCATCGTCGACGCTGAGGCGGAAATGTTTAAGATCTGAACGCCTGAGTTGCCTGACTGATAACCGTTGGCGCTGGGGGTGGAGGCGTCATTGAAAGCAGTGTTCGAGGTTGACCCGGGATACGGATCGCCGGTATCACCGGCATCGACATTGTGCTCCAGCTCGTAGTAGCCATCGGCTTGCTCAAGCGCGACAAGGCAGTGATTGGCGGCCGGTAAGCCGGGATACCATTCCTGATCATTAGGATTGAGCAGACCGCTCTTGCCGTCATCGATGTGCCACACCAGAAGCCCTGAACTGGGAAGCCCAAGATCATACCCGATGTTCTGTCGGTTTTCTACCAGGAAGTACTCCGGGTTGGCGGCTCCGGAAGTCCATAAGCGATAGATCGGACCCCCTTCTTCGACATTAGGAATGGCCTGATTCAGCAGGATTCCCGTGAGATTGGTTGAGGACGCAAACCCCATTTGGATTCGACTCCAGGCGCACGGATGCGCGGGGCTGGAGCCGTTGGTGCCGTTCCAGCCGCCGTAGGCCATCAGGCACCAGCGACCGACGCCCTTGGAACTGTTGTCCGTATCATAAAGGTCCGGCAATCCGAACCCGTGACCCAATTCATGGGCATATACGCCTATTGTCATGTCGCCCGGCGCTGTCCAGTACTCCGGCTGGGTTGTGTAGCTGCTGACATACACCCCGTCCTTCAGTCGGGGATTTATGCCCCATTTATGGGACCAGATATCGTTGGCGTTGCCGGTTCGCTCGGCGCCGCTGCCGGCGTGAATTACGAGCAGGACATCAACGTAGTTGTCACCATCGTTGTCATACACGGAGAAATCTACCAGCGGGTCGACTTGATCGACTAGATCCTCAACCATCTTCTGGCAGTTGTTGGGGTATAGTCCCAGACCGTTTTTTCCATGCACGTAGTAGGCGTAGGTTTGTGGAGCGGTGCGCCAACCAAGCGTCGACGGCAGATCCACGGTCACCAGATCGACCTGCGCATACGAAATCTCTTTGAAAAAGTCTCGGACCGTCGCGCCCAGCGTGTCAAAGACAAGCGAATCGAAAAAGGTCGTTGCCACCGATGAATTCTTGTCCGAATACTTGACCAGAACGGCAAGGATGCGGAAAGGTCCGGCGGTCGGGCTCAGGGCGGCCGATCGTTGCATGCGGATGGACTTGAAGAAACTGTCCGGAGTGCACACCCCGCGATTGTGCAGGTCGGCCCGATTCAAGAGATAGTAAGTCGGAGCCAGTTTGCCGTTGGCGACTGCGCTCACGATATCCGGATGAGGCGGCATGGCAGTTACGCCGATTGCCGCCGCGATTATCAGCCCGATCGTGATAAGACCGGTTCGTCCAAATGATCCTATGGTGCTCGTGTTCATGGGAGTCCTCGCGCTCGTTAGAAATGGAGACCTGTTGAAACTGCTACATTCAGCCCCTTGGCGGAGTATCCCGAAAAGGTCGAGCCGGTGACGGCCGCAACGTCGAGATAATACGCCCAGAGATGAAGCCCGGACCCGAATGAAAAGGCTGTATTGCGGCTGCCCCCGGCCGCATAACCTACTCGCAGCGGAAATAGCTTGAGGCCGCTGTATTCAACGCCGGCGGAGATTCTGGGTTTCGTTGAGGCGCCATCGTGCCTGCGGAAACCCTGTTTCCAGTCAACTGCCCAGACTAGCGAGCCGGATGTGTTGGCCACACCGAACGTCATGGCGGACGGGAGAGTCGTCGTAAACGGAGCGATATCGATCGTGTAGTCGTCAGAGGTGACAAAATCGTCACCCATGTTGTCAACCGTCATCGTGTCAAAGTTGAATATGTAGCCGCGCTCCTGCGGCTTGCGATCCCACTTGAGCCTGCTATAGAAATTCTCGATACATAAACCAAGCGTGTAACTGTCGTTCAGCTTGAGCGCGGCGCCGAGGTCGACCGCATATCCGGTTCCTCCCTCGGCGGTTTGCGCGATCATTCGACCGTTACCGGCCAAGCCGGTAGCAAAGGTAGCGAACCCCCCTTCAAGTTCGGTTACCCGTTCGATCCCTATCCCTCGGAGGTACTTGGCCGTTATGCCGATCGACAGTTCGCGACTGCCGCTGGAGTAGATACCTTTACCATAGGAAAGACCCGCCGACGCATAGCTGAGAACCGTCGAATACGACCCCGTTACGTCAATCGTGTCCGCAAACGCATTGCCGTTGAGCACGAGGTCAAAGAGGTCGCGGTTCAGATTGATGTCAGCTATTCCGACAGCCGTGGCGTTCACGGCAAATGAACCGCTGCTTATGCAGAGTGCGTCGGCTTCGACGTCGACCGCGAGCTTTAGCCCCTCAGCCGGAATCTTTGCGAGAATGTCGGCCTTATCATCACTCGTCAGAAAGGCGCCGGTGTACTTGTTATAGTCACTCAGCGAAAAGCTGTTGTTTGATATGTTGGCGCCCAGACCGATCAGTTCTATGCCGGTGTAGCGATGATTTGACAAGCCCAGGTTGGCAGGGTTGTACTTGGCGGCATCGATGCCGGATGCCAAACCGATGTGAGCGCCGCCCATTGCCACTGATCGGGCCGATGCCTGGCCGAGTGCCAGACTCTGACCTGCGAAGGCTGCCGGTATCAGCAGCGCCGTCATATATATGCCGAAGTTCTTCATATGTCCGTTCCTCTCTCTCTGCCGTTGGCCCTTAGAAGCTTCCGTCGAAGTGGTATTCCACTTCGATACGGCCGTTGATTGAGATATAATCGTTCTTGGTCAGGCGAATCGCCTGTCCCGCCGTGCCGTGGAGAATCATTTCCTGGGCGATGTACAGCGTCCGGTTCTTCAGAATCTGTACGTCAGCGCTGTCGATGCTGATAGTCTGGTATCCGGTCGAAAGAGTGTCAGTCACGATCCCTGCCGTGACCGGCGCGGCGTCAATTGAAATGTCATCAAGTCGAAGCTGCGGGGCGGTGAACAATGTCGCCGAATCGGGGCTTATCAAGATGTTGATCGTAGCGCCGATCGGCAGATGACTGGTTACGTTGTAGACGAATCGCGCGGCCAGCACATGATCGGTGATCTTGTCGATATCCTTCTGGTCGATCTGTTCATCCGCGATATCAGTTTCGATAGGCGTCTCCGGGATTACCATCTCAAGGGGCGACTCTATCCGAATTCGTCCGGTGAGGTAGTCGCCGGCGCGAATAGTCCGAAGCTGCCCGTCGCCAAAGGAGGCCGATCCGGTTATCGTTACTTGCGTCGGGATAGGGGTGAAGAAAGTGGCCACGTCCGGCTGCACCAGTTCCGTCGTTGCGGCTGTCGCCAGAACTCGCGCCACGATGTCTCCCGCTACTGGAAGCGTCTGCCCGTTGTTGCCGGCCATAGAGAGATCAAGCCGCCCCGGCAACGCTACGGCATTGTCGATTTCAAGGGTCAGCACGACCGATGTGAACTGCACCGAGTCAAAACCCTTCGGTACTTCGATATCCTGCACGATTGTGTCAAGCGTAGCTACGGTGTTGGTGAAGTATCCGGAAACTGACCCGAAATCGAGACCGGACAGACTGGCGGAAATCGAGAAATCCTGGCTCTCGTAAATGCTCACCTGGTTGGGGGCGCTGGCCGGGATATCGACCTGTATATCCACCGGCAAATCCTGTGGAGCGTTCAGATCGGATGGCTGAATTACATAGCCGGCAAGAGGGAGACTAACGACTGCGGAGCCGAGGCCGGCGACATGGCGGGTAACGGTTAGCGGCACACCGTCCAGGTGCAGGTCCGGCATCGTAATCTGCAGGTCCGCGTCAATAGCCGTGTAGTTGGTTATCGTCATGGCGAGCGAGCCTGCCGACAATGCCGCCTCTGCTATGACATCGCTCTCCTGTAAAGCAACCGATTCCGAGAACGACCGCTGGATGGCCGAAATCTGAGCCGTGGCCGAACTGACGACCGGATCGGTGGCGAAGCGAACGGCGATCGAAATGGCCTTGCCCGAAGGATCGTTAACCGGACCGCCCGGCGTGTGGGTGGACACGGTTGCGCTCAATGAATTTGAAACCGTCTTGCCGCTGAGATTGATGGGCACAGAATCGATGCCGCCGTCAGGCAAAACGCCCGGAAGTGGGCTGCTGCCGAGTGATGCCCAATTGACCTGGTCAAACAACTGAACTGTCGCGTCCTCAATGTCGATTCCCAGGTTGTTTGTTATGACCACATAGACCAGACCGGTATCGATTGCCGCCGTTGTGAATCCGTCAATAGTGGGGAAACTTGACGCGAGCGAGAAGAAGGTCGGCGGGATGTCGGCCGGATAAACGGCCGGCAGGCCGTCAATGTTCGAAATATTCGTTGTAACTGGGCTAATCACCGGCTTGACGATTGTGATCTTGCCTACCGCCTCTGACAGTGTGTAGTCTATGTCGGCTGTCGAGAGGTTATCGGGATCGAGACCGATCGTATCGAATTCGTGCGACACGGAGAAGACGATATTACTGTCCGCGTCGAATCCGATCCCGTCCTGATCCATCTTTCGAATCAACTCAGGCATCTGATATGTCCGGTTGACCAACGGTACGGTAAACTGAGTGTTCCATTCCGGGGCCTCCGGCTTCTTTACCGTGCATTGAGCAAACGTGAGGACGACGATCACCACGACTGCTGCGAAGAGAAGCTTCCCTCCGAGACTGAATAACGAGGGAACGACCTGCTGGAGGCTCCAATCGGAACCTTTCTTTCGGTTTCTTCGTGACATATATCCCCCGGTCCTTTCGTGTTTCTGCGTTATTTCCGTGAATCAATAGGCAAAGCGGGTGCCGCCTTGAACGGGCCGGTTAAGACGAAGTAATGCAACAAGATACGCGTCGATCGTACGGTCGTGCTGCCCGACGGACAATAGGAGAGGTGCACCGGTATGGGGATTGTCCAATATTGACCTGCTATCGACCTACCGGCTATGTTTCATTTTAAAGGAGACGGATCGATGGGAATGGCGAAATACGATCGGATGCTGTTTATCCTCAACTTACTACGAACGCGCCGAAATCTGACTGCTGCGCTTATTGCGCAAGAGTGCGAGGTCACCGAGCGCTCGATCTATCGCGACATGATCGCTCTCTCAGAGGCCAACATTCCGATCTACTACCATAACGGCTATAAACTGGCGTCCGATCTCTTCCTGCCGTCGCTCAACTTCGATTTCGATGAGTACACCTGCCTTCGGTTGGCGCTTGACTCCTCGCCCTTGCGAAAAACCGGCAAGTACTCTGGGGTTCTCAAACGGATAGGGGCGAAGGTGGAGGCCGGTTTGTCGCAGGCGGTCAAGGAACGTCGCAAGAATGCCGTTGACGCCACGCATATTGATATCGAAACCTCCATCGAAGAAAAACGGGCCGCCCGGTTCTATGGCGTTATCGAGCAGGCTGCGTCGGAACGACGATGCTTGAAACTCGAATACGATGCCGTCGAATCAGGGGAGACCTCGCGAATCGTCGAACCGCATTTCATCATCTTCCGCGGCCGGGCATTCTACTTCGTCGCTTTCTGCCGTCTTCGCCAAGAACTGAGGACTTTTCGCCTCGAGCGCGTGCAGAATATTGAATTGCTGACCGAACAATTTACGCCTCAACGCGGAGTGACTCCGGACACTTATTTCGAGGGAAGCTGGGAGCTTGGCGGCGGTGATCCGGTCGAAGTAGTTGTACGATTTACCGGCAGTGCTGCCAGACGGGTGGCTTCAGTGGTTCATCACATCAAAGAGACTAAACAGCGCGAGCGAAACGGAGATGTTATTTATCGGGTCACCGTTCGGGGGATCGATGAGATCCAGCGCTGGGTTCTCGGATTTGGCGATCAGGCTGTCGTGCTTCAGCCAAAGAGTATGAGGGAAAACCTTTCCCGGATCGGCAGGCATCTCGCTGAGACCTATCGGCGAGACGCTCCCGATGCCGGGTGAGTGACTCACCTTCTTCCGATGCTCACCGATTCGGTCACTCCATAACGTTCATCTGGCTGACGATTCACTGACATGATCTGTCAGGGGGCAGGGTTATGTTCGGTTGCAGCCCAGCCAATCCGGACCGTTCCGCAACGGCTGGCGAGGGCAGGTTCCGGCGGCGGTCGAGCGGGAGCCTGATCACAAGAACCGGGTCAACTGATGGGGTGAGTGTGACTAAGTCCGAACGACTCATGTTTCTTATCAACATGCTCAGGACGCGGCGTGTGCTGAGCGTACCGCAAATGAGTGCCTCCTGCGAGGTAACGGAACGTACGATCTATCGCGATCTGTGCTCGTTGTCCCGCATGAACATTCCTGTGTACTATGACAAGGGCTACCGGCTGGCACACGAAGTTGCATTTCCGTGCGCCGAACTCGGCGCGGAGGACCTGGAACTCCTCTGCTTTTGTCTGCGCTTCAACCCTCTGACAAGACATGCGTTCTTCGCCCGCCGCTTTCGCATGATCGAGCGAAAAGTGCGGGAGCGCATTCGCAGTCAGACGGGAAACAACCGGCAGGCGGTCTGCGTGATGGACGCGCCGGAGAACCAACCCGCCGATCATTCCGAAGACTATCCGCATGTAGCGAGATTTCTCACCGCGATCTTCGAGTCAGCCTTTGTCAGTATTCAGTTACTGAACGGTACGCCCCAGCTCTGGTACCCGGTCGCGCTCAAGATCCGGCGCAATCTCCTGTACTTCATCGTCACGGTGTCGCCGGACAATCCACCGGTCGAGATTGCTGCGGCCCGCGTCAGCCACTTGCGGATGACAGCGCGACGGTTTGACTTGCACGTTTTGGAGCAGTACCGGCGTCGCTGGCTGACCGGCGGCTCGTCAGCCAATTCAACGCACTGACCCGGCATTAAATGAGACAGCGTCAGGTGACGATCCCGCTTGGCGGGACCAGCTTCTGACGGAACGGCACGAGGGGACCTCCGAGAAGAGAATAGCTCTCAGGCCGACGACGCGATGGATACTGGTCCTACAGAAGTAAAAACTTGATTAGATCGGGCGGTGGGCATACCGTTGAAGTCCGAATTGGAAACCAAGGAGGCGAATGAGTATGCAGCCACAGCGGTCCGACATCAAGATGCCGGATTTTCAATGGAAACAGAGCGCCTGCGAAGTGTGTGGCGCGCCGGTCAAGTACCTGAGCAAACGTCCACCGCACACCTGCAGTAACGGCGAATGCCGATACAAATACGAATACAAGATCGGCCGTGAATCCTGGGCCGGATTCCAGCCCGGCTTGTTTGACCGTCAATCAACAGACGGCAAGGCGTAGCCGTTCTCGGATTATTTTCCGTGAGATGAGCGCGTGAAAGAGACGGCGCTAGTGATACTGTCCGTGGGGTTCGAGGATATTGAGGCCGTGGCTTGGATCGGTGCTCTCACTCGATCGGGAGTTGCAGCTACACTTGCGTCGGTTACTCTCGGACCGGTTGAAGCGGCTGTTGGCGTATATCTCTGTAATCAAGACAGCCTGGAGTAGGAGACGGAAATGGCGCTTCGCATTTGCATTTACGAAGATGACAAGTTCGGCAATTTCTATCCGCTGACACTCGTTCGACCGGTCTATGTCCTCCGCTCCGGTGCTGTGCCGTCATTCCGCCGGGTCGAGTTCCTCTTTCCGGGAGCTTCGATCACCCTGGTTGCCAGAGACCAGATCAGCCCTCTGCTGGCGGAACAGCACGCGGACTTTCCGGTCAGCATTATCAAGAGGGAAGCGGGCGCCGATGTCCTTTTCCTCAACGGCCGTATCCGCTCCTATGGCGATTTGCCGAAACTGGTGAGAGACTCAAGGCTATCCACCATCTTCAAGTGCCAGGACGAAACCGTCGGCGTATTGTTCAAAGTCGACACTTTTCAAGCGGTACCTGTGCTGGCCACGCACCACGAGTACCTCCGCGAATATCAATCTCACAAGGCAGACATTCCCGAATTCGATACGTCCGCTACACTCTACAATCACGTGTGGGAGATGGTGTCTGATATCGAAACAACAATCGCCGAGGATGTCACGTTTCTGCGAGGCATCTCAGACCTTTCGGGAGACGCCCGCGTCCACAATGGCGCTTATCTGGTCAACCCGGATCAAGTGTTCTTAGGCCATGACGTTGACGTGTATCCCGCCGCGATAATCGATGCCTCTAAAGGCCCGGTCTTGATAGGTCCTAACACGCGAATAGAATCCCATGCCGCCATTTATGGGCCGTGCTTCATTGGCGCCAACTCCGTTGTCCTGGCGGGGAAGATATCGCACTGTTCGGTCGGACCAACCTGTCGGGTCGGGGGAGAACTGGAAGAGTCGATTCTCCAATCGTACGTGAATAAATACCACGCCGGCTTCATCGGCCACAGCTATGTCGGTTCCTGGGTCAATTTCGGCGCTATGGCTACCAACTCCGATCTGAAGAATAACTACTCACCGATAAGAGTATCGGTGGGCGGAAAGATGATCGACACCGGTTCCATCAAGGTCGGTTCGTTCATCGGCGACCATACCAAGTTCGGCATCGGTACTCTGCTGAACACCGGAATCAACATTGGCGCCTGCTGCAATATTTTCGGAGGCGGCTTGACCACCGACAAGGAGATTCCTTCGTTCAGTTGGGGGAACACCGATAAGTTCCATACCTACGCCCTGGACAAAGCTATTGATACGGCCCAACGCTCGGCCGAGCGCCGCAATGTGACCGTATCGCCGCAAGAATTGGAATTGCTAAGACTCATCTTCCAGCACGGCCTGACATCTGCCGGTGCATTGACATTCTGAGCCGGTTCAATTCTGAGGTTTAACCGCAATTGACATTTGCCGACCAGACTAATAGTTTGTAGCGAACTGTCGATAGAGGAATTCCGTATGCCGGAACTGCGCAAAGATCCAATCATTGGCCGCTGGGTGATCATTTCCACCGACCGGGCCCGACGCCCGTCGTCGTTTGGTTCGATGCCGCGCCCGCGTGAGGACGCCTCCATGTGCCCCTTCTGTTCGGGCAATGAGGCACACACACCGCCGGAAGTGTTTGCCTACCGGCAGCCCAATTCCGTACCGAACCGCCCCGGGTGGCGGGTCCGCGTGATTTCCAACAAATACCCGGCTCTGGTGATCGAAGGGAATCTTAGTCGGTCAGCCAAAGGCCTTTACGATCAGATGAACGGCATCGGCGCGCACGAAGTCATTATTGAAACGCCCCAGCACGGACGCGATATGGTCGAGATGTCCGACGAAGAGATTCGCGATGTGCTTTGGATTTACCGCGAACGGATGCTCGATTTGGCGCGGGACAGCCGGTTCAAGTATATACTCATTTTCAAGAACCACGGCGAGGCGGCCGGAGCATCCCTCGAACACGAGCACAGCCAATTGATCGCCACACCGATCATACCCAAGCGCGTCACGGAGGAGATTGAAGGGTCGCGCCAATATTATAGTTTTAAAGAACGCTGCATCTTCTGCGATATCATCCGTCAGGAGATCATGGAGTATGAGCGGATAGTGAAGGATTACGATGCCTTCATTTCATTCCAGCCGTTCGCGTCGAGATTTCCGTTCGAAACCTGGATTATCCCCAAGCCGCACCAATCGTCATTTCTGGAAATGAGCGATCAGGAGTACTTGATCCTGGCCGGAGCGCTCAGGGATACGCTTGGTCGCATCAAGCATGCGCTCAACAATCCGGCGTTCAATTTTATCCTGCACACCAGACCTATCTCCAAGGATTCGCACGAGTATTTTCACTGGCACATTGAGATCTTTCCCAAAGTGACCAAAATGGCCGGTTTCGAGTGGGGATCGGGGTTCTATATCAATCCGACGTCTCCAGAGGAAGCGGCCGCCTTCCTGCGCGGCATTGACATGAACGGCCGCCGGCACGACGGACAAACCGGCTCTGCTCCTCATGGATAAATTGCGTATTCTCGAAGCAGCTTCAGAGGTTGCACCGTTCGCCCGGACGGGCGGACTGGGTGACGTTCTCGGCTCGCTTCCGAAAGCACTCGCCAAGCTTGGGCACGACGTGAAGGTCGTGATGCCCCGCTATGGAGCTATCGACATCGACACCAGTCGGCTGACAGCAAGTACGCTGGAGTTCCAGGTTGAAGTTTCGGGAACGCCGCGCGTGTGCCGGGCGGAGCATCTCAGAGACCAGAGAACAAAAACGGACTACTACTTTCTGGGCAACGAACAGTACTTCGGGCGCAGGGAGTTCTATCTCGATCCGGCCACCGGTAAGGATTTTGCGGACAACGACGAGCGATTTGTGTTCTTCAGTCGCGCCGTGATCGAATTGGTCAAACGGCTCGGTTGGAATCCCCACATCGTACACGCACACGATTGGCAGGCTGCCCTCATTCCGGCTTATCTTCGTACCCTCTATGCCGGGCACCCGGCCTTTGCCGACACCAAGAGCGTCCTCACCATTCACAATCTCGGCTATCAAGGGCTGTTCCCGGGCAAGCGATTCCCTCTGCTGGGCCTTCCGGAAAGGATGTTCTATGCTGTCACCGGTCCATTCGAGTTCTTTGGAAAGGTGAATTTCCTGAAAGGCGGAATCGCGACGGCCGATTGCATTACCACTGTTTCGGAACGCTATGCTCACGAAATCCAATCCGGCTCCGAGTTCGGGTGCGGTCTCGAAGGGGTCTTGCGCGAAAGAAGCGCTCGCTTGACCGGAATTCTCAACGGCGTGGACTATTTGGTGTGGTCACCGTCGCGCGACAAGCACATCCCCTTTCACTTCAACCTCAGTAACCTGTCCGGCAAGCGGCAAAATAAGATCGAGCTTCTGCGCTCGGCCGGACTCCCGATGCGGGACTCGGTGCCCCTGATCGGCATGGTCTCCCGCCTAACCGACCAAAAAGGCTGGGACTTGCTGGCTGAGGCGGCTGACCGCCTGTTCACCATGAATTTGCAGATGGTGGTTTTGGGAAACGGCGAGGCTAAATACCAGCAGCTGCTTAGAGAGCTTGAAAAGAAGTACTCCGACAAGGTGAAAGCATATCTTGCCTTTGACGATACGCTGGCCCATCAGATTGAGGCTGCCGCGGACATGTTCCTGATGCCTTCCCGATGGGAACCGTGCGGTCTGAATCAGATGTATTCACTCAAGTACGGGACGGTGCCGATTGTCCGGGAGGTTGGCGGGTTGGCTGACACGATTACCCCGTTCGACCCGGAAACTAATGACGGAAACGGCTTCGTCTTCAAGGAGTATACCGCAGAAGCTATGCTCGATGCTGTGGCGCAGGCGGTGAGCCTGTTTGCCCGAAGGCACTCCTGGACCCGCCTGATGAAAGCGGGGATGGCATCCGACTTCTCCTGGGAAGTCTCGGCCCGAAAATATGGCGAGTTGTTTCACCAACTGAACACGCGATAACGAGCGAGGGACTTCGTGGCGAGAAGCTACCGTGAGTATCTCCCTCTGTTGCCGGCCATCGCCGCATATTCGCTTCTGGCCTGGTGGCTGAGCTTCACTCAGGATGACGCTTACATCTCTTACCGATATGTCGCGAATTTTCTTAATGGCCACGGGCTGGTGTTCAACATTGGTGAACGGATCGAAGGGTTCACCAATTTCGGCTGGGTTGTCTACCTGATTCTTTGGGGGGGAATTGGTGTTGGCTACATCACGGTATCAAAAATCACCGGCTTCCTTCTTGGAGCGGCGGTTGTTGTTGTCACGCATCTCATTGCACAAGAGGTCTTCGCCGACAACAAGAACTGGTTCCGTTATCTTCCGGCCTATTTGGTCGGCACGAATCTCTCGTTGGCCTATTGGTCGCCGGCCGGACTGGAAACCGCGGCCTTTGTGTTCTGTGTCTCGTTGGCCCTGCTGTGGTATCTTCAACGAAACCGGCTTCTCATAGCGGCATTGCTGTTGGCCGTCTGGATTCGTCCGGAAGGGGCCGTTGTAGCCGCACTTCTCGTTCTCATTGAAGCGATAATTGAGCACCGCTTGCCGCGGTTCTCGCTCTCCTGTGCCGCTATTGCACTGATCCTCTCCCTGCCGTTTGTCGGTTTCAAACTGATTTACTACGGCTCAATTCTGCCAAATCCCTTCTACGCCAAGACTGGAATGTCATGGCAATATCTCAGCGCCGGAGCGGTGTACGCCGGTGAATTCTTCCGGCACTATGGTTTTCTAGGGCTTGGATTGCTCATCCTCCTGCTGCTTCATCGTCGAGTTTCGTCGCAAGGTCGCGCTCTGTGGCTGTTTATGATTGGTTACAGTGTCTACATCGTTGCAATCGGCGGCGATGTTCTCAAGGTCCATCGATTCTTTCTTCCCATTGTCGGGGTTTCCGCAGTACTGGCTGCACTGGCCATTGAACGCCTGAGCTTCCGCCTTGCACCAAAGACCAAGTTGCTTGTAGCGATTCTAAGCGGGGTCGTGCTTGTCGGCTTGACCATCGACTTGCCCTATCGCACGGTCACCTCGTTCAATTATAACGAGCGGGCGTTCACGACCAGGCACAGCTTCCTGGCGCGTCAGATGAAGCTTGCCGACACCACTTCATTTTCCACCGCGACTCCCACCATTGGAATCTTCGGCTACGAATTACTCGGCCACGATGTCATCGACATGCTCGGTCTGACTGATTCAACTGTCGCGCGTCATTCCGATCCGGCCATTCCGGGAATGGAGACCACGTGGAAGGAGAGACGGCACAACTCCGTCTACCTGCTCAAGCGAGCGCCGGACTACATAGTTTTCTCCACCGGGTCGAAACCATCGGCTCCCGCTGAAAAGGCGCTGCTACTCTATCCGCAGTTTCTCGAATCGTATCGGCTCCTGGCATGGTACTACCGCAATGACGAATTCAACCCCCGAGGATCGATGTCCGCAGCCTTCAAGAGAATGCGACCGGTGACCGGAATCATCGAACCAACCTACCCCATTGAATTCGTCGAGGATTACAAGCGGGGGCAAGATGCCTGGATGGCGCTCGACTTACCGTCAGCGGTGCGGTCACTTAAGCAAGCGCTGGCAGATATCGGGAATAGACGACCCTGGCCGGAACTACTCTGGTCGCTCGGGTACTGCATGGTATCGCAAAAGGATCAGAAGGGACTCGCCTTCATGGAACAGGCGGTGACTCTTGACTCCCTTACCTTCGGGGCGCACAAGGACCTGTATCCGTACGAAGTGGTCGCAGGGAACCAATCGAAAGCGGCCATCCATCGGGCCTATATTCAGAGGCTTGCGCCGTGGTACCTGCCTCGCCTCGATTCGCTTGCCGCACAAATGCTTGAAAGGAAACGACAGGCTATAGGGGAATAGCCGGTTGAACGGTTTCATTGCTGGAAAACAGTTGACAAGGTCTTCTGCCGATATATAATTAAGAACGCCTGATCTAACTCGGGCGGCCAAAAGCGGGAATAGCTCAGTTGGTAGAGCGCCACCTTGCCAAGGTGGCTGTCGCGAGTTCGAGTCTCGTTTCCCGCTTTTAGTTTTTTTCAGGGCGCCATAGCCAAGTGGTAAGGCAGAGGTCTGCAAAACCTCCATTCCCCAGTTCAAATCTGGGTGGCGCCTCTTTGATTACCACATCAGCTATCGCCTCTCATCCGCGTGAGTAAGAACGTCCTGACGACCAGTTCGGTTACCTCGCCCGCTCCAGCCAAAGATCGGTGTAGACCGTCTAGCGGGCCAAAGCTGAGGGACAGTCACTCCCAGCGGGCGGACTCCCTTATACTTATTGCGCAGTAAATGGGGTTGATTTGTCTATGTCAACCCTGGATGGCGATACTGACGTCAGTCGGCCGAGTACGCTGCCGGGCGTACGTCGTTCATAGAAACACGATAACAGTTTCAGAGTAGCCGGCGTGTTCGAGACGGTCATTCCATCGGAAACTGCTTGACAGAATGACCGGTCTGCCGATATATTAACGAAGTAACTATCCACGATACGGGGCTCGCACTTTCATCGGGAACAGACCGCCGGGCCCCTGAAGAAGGTCATCGGTAGACTATTATCTTAAGCTGGTCACGCCGGCCCAAGCCGCGTGCTCGAACCCTACCAGGAGGTCGTATGACGCGCAAAGTGCTCGTTTCCCTCGCAGGTTTGCTATTCTGCGTAACCACTATCTTCACGGGTGCTGTGGGAGAGGATTTGCAGCCCAACTTGGCCGATCGTTCCGGCCCGCCGACCAGTGCGGCTGCGCCTCGTCAGCCGTCCGCGACATTCACCGTCACGAATACCAATGATGCCGGACCGGGGAGCCTCCGTGCTGCTATCCAGGCAGCCAATGGGGTGTTGGGATGGGACGTGATTAATTTCGCGATCCTTGGTCCCGGCCCGGGTCCATATACGATCTTTCCAATAACGCCGCTGCCGCCTCTCACCGACATGAATGGCGTTCTAATCGACGGCCTCAGTCAGATTGGGGCCTCTGCAGGATTGAACCCACCGTCAACCGCGACGCTGTTGATCGTTATTGACGGGGCCAATACGGGAGCCTCAAACGGGCTTTGGATTCAATCATCCAACAATACCATACAGGGACTGGTGATCCAGAATTTCGAGCAGGATGGTGTCCGCATCGAGGGTACGCCGCCGATGGAGTATGCGTGTCAGAATCTTATTTACTGCAACTTCATCGGGACCGACTACAAGGGAACTCAGGATCGGGGCAACGGCCGCAATCAGCAGAACCTATGGGCCGGCGTCATGATCAAGCAGCTCCCAATGGGTACGGCCTGCAATAACATCGTTGATGCCAACCTGATCTCCGGCAACTACGCCGATGGTGTTTCGATTATGGGACCGATGGTCCCCGGAGATGTCTACGGCAATACCGTTATTCGCAACTATATCGGTACCAACATCACGGGCCTTATCGATCTCGGCAACGACCACTCAGGGGTCGATCTATCCGAGGGAACGCACGACAATCTGATTCGCAGCAACTTGATTTCCGGTAACGACTATGACGGTATTTCTATGAACGGGTTTGACAATCAGCAATATGCGGCGCCGCCTATTCAGACATACATGAATCAGGCGGACTCCAACGTCATCGGCCTCGCCATCGACAGAAGTTCCCTGCCCAATACGGCTCACGGCGTCGCAATCGGCATGTATGGCCAGAACTTCTGGGGCTGTGCCGATCGCAACCAGATAGGCCCCGGCAATATAATCTCCGCCAACGGCTGCGCCGGGGTGGTTGTGTGGGAAGATGACGTTAACCAGACCAACGCAGATAAGAATCGAATTATCCAAAACTCCATATTCGATAATAGTTCAATCGGCATTGATCTTCGCCATGACGGCGTTACCCTGAACGATGGCGGCGATGGTGATACCGGTCCCAATGAGGACCTCAATTTCCCCGTCATCACCGGCATAACAATCGGCGCCGTTTCAATCCAGGTGTCAGGCACGGTGAACATTGACACCGACCCAACTCAGGCGACCGTGGAACTTTTCAAGGCTGCTCTGGACCCGACCGGTTACGGCGAAGGGAAAGCATTTCTCGCCTCGACTAGTCCCGATGCGCTGGGCAACTGGAATATCGCCCTTGCCCTTGGGACGGTTGTCGCCGGAGATTCTCTGACCGCTACAACTACCGATCTCAATCGGAACACATCAGAGTTCGGCGCAACCGTGGCTGTGGCTCCTCATACCATCGATACCTGCACCTACTACAAAGCGCCGTACAAAGACTATGCTCCCGCGGGCGTCCCGGACTTTGACCAGCATCAGGACAATTGGTTTGTGATGAATGGCCCGGTCCAGAAATGGACACATTGCGGGCCGGTCGCCCTTGCCAATTGCCTCTGGTGGTTCGATTCCAAATTTGAAACGAACCAGAGCGGGCCGCCCACCGTGGCCGACAATTACCCTTTGGTGCGAAACTTCACTCCGACGCTCGTCGACGATCATGATCCAACTAACGTGATCCCGTTTGTTGATACGCTGGCCAAATACGCCAAGACCAATCAGGGAGGCAAGACCGGCACGGATGTGATCGATCTTGCGACTGCCGCTCAATCGTGGCTCGACAGCGTCGGGCTTGGCACAAGATACTCAATTCAAGTCGTGCCGGTCGATCCCGCACACGGTTTTGAATGGATTCGCGAGCAAGTGCTGGTTTCGCAGAACGTTATACTGCTGCTCGGCTTCTGGCAGGAGACCATGACACAGTACTGCGAGCGAATTGGCGGGCACTACGTCACGGTTGCAGGCACCTGTCCTGAACTGATCGACTCTGCGCTCTGCATCTCTGATCCGTACTTCGACAAGAACGAGCCCTTTGGGGGCCACCCGCCGAGCGCGCACAATGATGCGCAGTACGTCTCTGGACCGCACGGCACCATGCATCACGATCGTTACGACGTCAGCCGGCTCACCTGTTTACTGCAGGGAGTTCAGTTCCCGTTCGGCGCTGAACTGGTGAATTACCCGGTCAATGCCGGCACTGCCGGAAACTTCCAGGGGGCCAACAACTATACACCCGGCATTCCGAGCACGCCTCCTATGGGAACGCCCATTCACACGGTAGTTGAATTCGCCATCGTGATCTGCCCAGTTGTCGTCGATACCGATCAGGACGGAATTCCGGATGACCAGGACAACTGCCCGTACATCTTCAATCCGGATCAGTCCGATGTTGATCTTGACGGTGTTGGCGATGTCTGCGACAACTGCCCGAACACTGCCAATCCGGATCAGGCGGATATAGATCTCGATGGTGTCGGCAATGTCTGTGACAATTGCCCGAACACGCCGAATCCGAACCAGTCGGATATCGACCAGGACGGCGTTGGTGATGTCTGTGACAATTGCCGCAACAAGCCGAACTCGAATCAATCCGATGTCGATCTTGATGGCATCGGCGATGTTTGCGACAACTGCCCGAACAAATACAATCCGGACCAGAAGGACTCCGACGGCGACGGTGTTGGTGATGCCTGCTGCTGTACCGGTGTCACCGGCAATGTGAATATGATCGGTATTGTTGATCTGTCCGATCTGAGCGCTCTCGTGAGTTACCTGACGGGAGGCGGCTATGTTCTGAAGTGTCCGGCTGAAGCGAACGTGAACAACACCGGAATAGTCGATTTGTCCGATTTGAGCGCTTTGGTCAGCTATCTGACGGGCGGCGGATACGTTTTGCCGGCGTGCCCATGATGAGCCAATAGAATTCCTCAACCTCTTTCTGGCATACGGCCGCTCTTGCAGGATGCAGGGGCGGCCGAACTGTTTCCCGACTCACGAAACCTTTTCTCAAATTGCCCTTGTCTCTGCCCGGCGTTTGCGTATATTGGCCGCCGATTGACAGGAGACAACATGAAGCTTCAGCATATATTGAGGAGGTAATTCTCATGGCGATGAAAATAACCGATGAATGCACAGCCTGCGGACTCTGTTTGCCGGAATGCCCGACGAACTCGATTTCCGAAGGGGACATCTATGTGATCGCCCCGGACACGTGCAACGAGTGTGAAGATCAGGCGGACGGTCAGCACTGTGTAGCAGTCTGTCCGGTTGATTGCATTATTAAAGCCTAATTCGACTGCTCGAATCAGAGTAAAGGCCGCTCGGAAGAGCGGCCTTTACTATTAGTTCTTTGGGGTAACCACCGAGGACCGGCGTTAGTACCGGACGATCTTTACGGGAATATTCAGCAGCACCGGGCTTGCGCCGCCGGGAAGCTCCAGCCGAAGCCGAAAACTGGAAAAGTATGTTCCGGGGCGAAGAGTCTCTTTCGGCGTCACTTCGATTTCAGCTCGTTCACCCTTCCGCGCATCAGCTTTGATAATGGCCACGGTGTACACCGTATCAGCCTGATCGACAAGAGCCACGCCCATTTTGTCGAAAGTCGGATTGGGAACAGAAACCTTCTTGATCTTGTGACCGGGAAGAAAGAAGAGATTGATGGGGTCCGGCTTCAGCCCCTGTGGCCACTGCCCGACTGAGCAATAGTATGGATACTCGAACTTCGGGACGCCCGGATCACTTGTCTGAATCGAAAACTGCTTACTGCTCGGCCCATACAGACTGTAGGTGTCAAGCGTGACGCGTACGGTTGTCGTTTCTCCCGGTTTAAGCAAAGTATCGGCGATCTGAACCGATGTACACTCACACGGCACGTTGGCCGAATGCAAAGTGATATCCTTCTGTCCGTCATTCCGTAATGTAAACGTGTGGAACAGCTTGAAGTCGATTCCGGCATAACCAAAATCAAATCCCCCATCGCTCGCTTTGAGCGCGCTGTTGCCTGCAAACGTCGATCCTCCCATCCCGGCGCAGGCGACCGCCAGAAACAGGCCAATCGCCATTCGTCCCGACTTACTCCTGTTCAACCGGCAGAAATCCATGCTTTCGCATCCAATCATCATTGTAGCATTTGGTCAAGTATCTAATTCCGGCATCGGCGAAGATCCCGACCATTATCGACTCTGGTCCAAGCCCCTTTGCCACTCTTTCCATTGCTATCGCCACCGACCCCGATGACCCGCCGCCGGATATCCCTTCGGTCCGCGCTATCAGTCGCGCCCGATTGAAAGAGTCGGCATCCGATACCGTGACTACTTCGTCTACCAGATCGGCGTGAAGTGCCTTGGTTATTACATCCGAACCGATCCCCTCCACTTTATATGTATGCCCTTCAGTTTCTTTCCGGTCTCTGATATAGTCGGCGAATATCGATCCTTCCGGATCAACCGCGATACACCGTATCTTCTGATTCTTCTCTTTCAAGAACTTCGCGGCTCCGGAGAACGTCCCGCCTGTTCCGATGCCGGCCACAAAATGGGTGACTTTACCGTCCGTGTCATTCCAAATCTCCGGACCGGTACTCAGATAGTGCGCCTGTACGTTCTCTTGACTGTCATATTGATCCAGATCAAAATAATCGTGCTTCTTCGCCAGCGTGCGCGCCACCATATAACAGCCGCGCGGATCGTGATGCGCAGCCTCCGTCGGCGTAATAATCACTTCAGCACCGAACGATTTGATGAGATCAATCTTCTCCTGGCTCGTCTTATCGGGCGCTACCAGAATGGCCTTCAGGCCATGCATCGATGCGACCATCGCCAAGGCCGAGCCGGTGTTGCCGGAGGTATTGTCGATGACCGTGTCACCCCGCTTGATTCGTCCCTCCTTAAACGCCTTGCGGATGATGTGGAGAGTCATCCGGTCCTTTACCGAGCCGGTCGGATTCACATACTCCAGCTTCACAAACGCCTGCGGTCCGTTGGTGGGAATACCGGTCCGAAGCCGCACCAACGGCGTATTGCCGACTAACTCCAAAATGCTTTCACGTACGCGCATTGAATCTCCTGTAAGAATCACATGTTATACAACCACACCGACCAATTCAACAGTTTTTCTGTAAATGCCGACTGCCCGTCGGTTTTTTCGTTGACGGAACCAATCGACCACACTAACATGCTGTCTGCTTGGAAGTTCCGGCGGTCAGATGATTGGCCGACCGCGAACTCCGGGAAGGCATGGATGACGCTTAGAACAGGGATTTTCATATTCGCCATTATCGCGCTTCTCTGCTCGGCCTGCTCCGAGGAGAAGAAGCGGGAGGCCGCCCGGCTTGAAGCCCGTTTGCGGGGGGACACGCTCGCCTTTGCCGACAGTCAAACGACCGCCACTGATAGCTTGGCCGATTCCACTGCGGTGGACAGCATGAACAATCTGGCAACCGTTGCATTTGACAGTTCCCGTCCGGCTGCCGACTCCCCGATGTCATCCGACCAAATGGCTTCCAATCTGAAGGATACGACCACGACGCAACCTGTTGGTCAGACCGAAGATTCGGTCATTCCTGATGTCAACGCCGTCCCGGCCGAGAATGGGCAAACTGCACACCCTTCAATGCCGCAGTACATCCAGGATGCGTATACGGTACAGGTAGCCAGTTCGACCGACCAGGCATTCTCGCAGCAAGTTGTTGATACGTTTCTGGCTCGCGGCTACGATGCTTACCTTGGGACCGTTACGCGAGAAGGGACGACCTACTATCGGGTGCGGGTAGGGCACTATGCTACATCTACCGAAGCCAACCTGGTTGCTGTCGAGATAAACCGGAAATACTCCCTCGAAGGCTGGGTCGACAAGATTACGAAGTAACTCCCCTTCGTTCCAGCCCATTGAGTAACCTAACGTACAAACGCCTCCGATCATCGGATTCAGCGTTTCGACTTGTGCCGGCGCACAGGTGGAGCAGTCTTCAATTCACTTGCCAATCGGTCGCCGCGCGACTAGTTTCTCTCCCTAATGATTCTGGCATGAAGCCAGCGATTGTCAATTAGGGACTCAGGAACAGCCGATATGCTGGACAAACTCCGTGCCAGGTTGATTGCCCTCTGGCGTCTCATCTGGGTTCATCCCCCCACAGGGGCTGCTGTCGGGTACTTAGGTATCGCTGTGGTGTTCTTTGCCCCCTTGCTTACCAGATTAGCCACTCACATTCTTGCTGATGACAGTTTCATTCGTCCGGGTCAGAGCGATGCCTTCACGGGCCTCTGGACCTATTGGTGGACACAGCGAGCGCTTCTCATGGGAAGTGATTTGTTGCATTGCTCCTGGGTCTTGCCGCCGACCGGAGCTGACCTGACATTTCATTCAACATCGATTGCGCCGACTGCTCTCACTTTGCCGCTTGCCAAGCTCTTCGGCGTGGTGACCGGTTACAACCTGATGGTGATGCTCCTTATAGTCGGCAATGCCTGGATGTATTTCTGCTTTCTGTCGAAAACATTTGATTTCTCCCGCGTCTCCGCGTTTTGGACCGGGGCGCTCTTCGGATTCTGCCCCTACTTCATTTTCAAGGCACATGCTCATGTCAACCTGATCGGTGGCCTGTTCTGGGGCGGCGCTCTTGCCGTTCTCATTCACAGCTATATGAAGCGGAAATTCAGCATAGCCGGATCACTGCTCTTCGCCCTCTTACTTTGGTCGACGTTCTGGACCTCTCTGGTTGAGTTCTTCATGTTGGCCATTGTCCTTGCCGGCACAATCCTTGTGTTCGAAATCCGGGCTTTGACAGAACCGGTCTCAGCAGGGTCGCGGCGGTTGTTGTTTTTTTTGCCTTCTCTTGCCGGTGCCACGCCGGCGGCTTTTCTATATCACGATTCCGGGGTCGACCTGGTTTCAAGACCGCTGTTTGAGAAACTGGGGCTCTCCGGACTTCTGGGCTCTCCGCGATTGAGCGTTTTCTCTGAGTTTCACCTTTCCCCGCTGCCGGAGTATTGGGGAACGTATCTTCCGGCCGCCGTTATCATACTGGCAGCAATTGGCGTACTTGCTGCCGCAAGAGAGAAATCGCGCTATGTGGCGATTATGGCTATTCTCGCCGGACTTTGCCTGGTACTAACGCTCAATCCCTTCGGCCTTCCGAGCCTGGCCATACGAGCGCTGCCCATGGGATCCGGATTTCGCGTATTCGCCCGGTTCTTTCCTTTCTTTCTGTTTTTTACTCTGACTTTCGCAGCCGAAGGCATCGAGAGAATCGTTTCCGCAAGAAGATCAACGACTAGAGCAGTGGCGCTTATTGCTTTGCTGTCTCTGGCCGCCGTGGAATATTATCCTGCCAAACTGAGTCCCTCGCCGGTCAAGGAATTTCGGATTCCAACAGAAGTGAAAAGACTCCTGAACCATGATCGTTTCACACTCGTGATTCCAGATAGTGATTACAGGAATATTCATGATACGTACCAGGTGTCGCTGGATATGCAGTGCGTCAACTTATCCTATTTGGCCCGCGAGGATAGTACGCTCACTCGTCTGCGTAAGACGAATTTCCCGATTGTCTACGGTGGGCGGCAGAGCTTCAGCCCCGACCAGCTGCGGCAGGAGTTGAACAAACTCAATGTCGCGTACCTGCTTTTCGAGAGTAAGAATCGCGTGAACAGTTACCCCTTGAGCGGAAAAGTGATCGCTGAAGACAACGGTCAAATCTTGGTCGATATTTCCGGGCAATTCTGATTGCCGCCCCTTCTG
>Ga0315276_10000421_pt1 | contig 36357 bp, 32 predicted proteins | sample YL17G05_0_MG_FD_204542 | JGI IMG/M metagenome (GOLD analysis project Ga0315276, IMG submission 204542) | Sediment microbial communities from Yellowstone Lake, YNP, Wyoming, USA - YL17G05_0 | ecosystem: Environmental > Aquatic > Freshwater > Lake > Sediment | place: USA: Wyoming | collected...
TTGAGCATTGTCTGGCGGCAGTAAGCGCGCTGGAGATAGATAATCTGATAATTGAAGTCGGCGGCCCGGAAATGCCGGCGTCGGATTGCAGCAGCGCCGAGTATTTCAAGGTTCTCAAGCGTGCCGGGCTGGTTGAGCAGGCAGAGCCGCGTAAAGAGTTTGTTATTAGCGAGCCGATAAGTATTGCCTCTGGTGACGCGTCGATATATGCCCTGCCATACGCAGATGACGGCTTGAATATTACCTACGATCTGGATTACGGCGGCCATACCGGTATCGGCAGGCAGGTTTTCAGCTGTCGGGTGACGCCTGATGGTTTCGAGAGAAATCTTGCGCCTGCCCGGACTTTTTTGTCCGAGGCAGAGGCGATGCAGCTCCAGGCTCGCGGAATAGGAACGCACCTTAGTCCCCGTGACATTTTGGTTATTAACTCAGACGGCCCGATTAAGAACAGTTTCAGGTTTCCCAACGAATGCGCCAGGCATAAAATTGTTGATTTGATTGGCGACCTCATGCTGCTCGGGCGGGCAGTTAAGGGCAGAGTGGTGGCTTACAAGAGCGGGCATTCATTAAACCAGCAGCTTGCGAGAAAACTGTATGAAGCGGCTGAGCGGCAGGAGCGCGTGACAAAACTCGGAACTGATGCACTTTTGGATATTCGGCAGATTACGAGGATTCTTCCGCACAGGTACCCATTTTTGCTGGTGGATAGGGTGATAGCAATCGAGGGCGATACGCGAATAACGGGGATAAAGAACGTAAGCTTCAATGAACAGTTTTTCCAGGGGCATTTTCCGGGGACACCCATTATGCCGGGCGTTCTCATCGTAGAAGCGATGGCGCAGGTGTCGGGCCTGCTGTTCGCGCAGAAGCTGGAACATGCCGGTAAATTAGCGGTTCTTTTGGGTATGGATGGCGTGAAATTGCGCAAGCCGGTTGTCCCCGGCGACCAGCTTATCCTTACCGCTGAGACAATCAGGATGAGAAAAAGAACGGCGCAGTGCCGGTGCAAGGCGATGGTGGGCAAAACACTGGTTGCTGAAGCGCAAATAATGTTTATGCTTGTAGACGAAGAGAAAATGTAATATTTGATATAAAAACCGAGTGAGATATAGGAGTTGAGGTACAGAATGATTCAGGTGCATCCCAGTGCAGTAGTTGGTAAGCAAGCCCGCCTGGCTGAAGGCGTTGTAATAGGGCCCAATTGCGTTATCGACGACGATGTTACTATCGGCGACGGTACGGTACTTGACGCTAACGTGGTAATCAGCAAGGGCGTCGAGATTGGCCGGGGCAATCACCTTTTTCCCAATTGTGTGATAGGCGGCAGTCCGCAGATGCTGAGCCTAAAGGCCGGTGATGAGGTTGGCAGGCTTATCATAGGCGACAACAATACCATTCGAGAACAGGTAACAATTCATCCGAGTATTCATCATGGTACGGTTACAAAAATAGGAAGCAATAACCTGATTATGATTGGAGTGCACATCGGGCACGATTGCATCATCGAAGACAAAGTTGTTATGAGCAATTATGCGCAGATTAGCGGGCATTGCAGGATAGAGACGGGAGTATGGCTTAGCGGCGTGGTTTTGCTGCATCAGTTCGTAACTATCGGCAAGTGGTGCTATGCCGCCGGACTCGCCGGGATTAATAAGGACGTTCCGCCGTTTCTTATTGTCAGCGGTCATTATCCGCCGACGGTCCGGGGCGTTAATAAACGCGGCTTGGCCAGGGCTGGGTTGAACGAACAGCAGCAGAAGAAGATAAACGAGGCGTACAAAAAGCTCTATCGTAAGGGCGGAGCGCTTCTTGAGAATGCAAAGGCCATGGAGAGGGAGGGCGGACTTGACGAGAACGTTCGGGCCATGCTCGAATCGATAATCAGAAGCAGCGAGCAGCGGTTTGGCAGATACCTTGAAAGTTTCAGGAAGTAGAGGACAGATGACAGATGACAAACGACGGACAAGGTTGCGCACCGCTGTTATAGGCGCCGGCAAAATGGGGGCGATACACGCGAAGGTCTATGACAGTCTGCCGCAAAGCGAGTTGGTGGCTATTGTTGATACGGATACCGACAAAGCCGGGAAGCTCGCGAGGAAATACCGCTGCGATGCGATTGCCGAGTGCTCCGAATTATTGGGTAAGGTCGATGCGGTAACTATATCAACGCCGACGAGTTCGCACTATGAATTAGCGAAGCTTTTCATCGAGAACGGAGTTGCGGTGATGATAGAAAAGCCGTTGGCTTCCAATGCGGGCCAGGGCAGGGAGATTGTGGAGCTTGCGAAAAGTCGGGGCGTTGTCGCCGCGGTCGGCCATTCCGAAAGGTGCAATCCTGTCGTTCAGGCGCTAAAACGGCTTGAGATTTCGCCGAGATTTATCGAAGCCACACGTATCAGTCCGTATCCTTTCCGCTCGACTGATATTGGAGTTGTGCTGGACGTGATGATTCACGACATCGACATCATTTTGTCCCTGGCGGCGAGTAAAGTGGAAAGGGTCGAAGCCGTCGGTATAGGCGTTATTGACCCGGACAAAGAAGACATTTGCAACGCGAGGATAGTTTTTGAGAACGGCTGTATCGCAAATGTCACCGCTTCGAGGCTTGCGCTTAAAACCGAGCGAAAAGTGCGAGTCTTCAGCAGGCAGGCGTATCTGAGCCTGGATTATTTCGGCAAGACCGGCACGATTATAAAGGCTGATACCGATAACGTCGAATTGATAAATAAAATCCGTCAGCTCAAAGACGGCGGGACGTTTGATTTATTAAGGACCGACTGGACAAAGTTGGTTCATTATGAGAAGCTGCAAATAGACGACAAGGAACCGTTGCGGCTTGAGCAGGAATCATTCTTGGAGGCGGTGGCGGATAAAGGCTTAACGCCTGAAGTCAGCGCCGAGCAGGGCCTGGCGGCGCTCCAATGTGCCGAGATGATTCTTGCTTGCATTAAAAAACATAAGTGGGATTAAAAAAATTACAGTTTTTTGTTTTTGGAGGCTTTATGATTCGCAAAATTTTATTTGTTCTACTGTCGGTGACATTTTTAACTATTGTTACTGCAAAAACTGAGGAGCCGAAGCAAATGGATACAAAACCGAAGAAGGTAAAACTTGAGACGACTATGGGAGATATTGTTATTGAACTCGACGCAAAGGCGGCACCGGTTACGGTAAAGAATTTTCTTGCGTATACAGAGGAAGGATTCTTTGACGGGACGATATTTCACAGGGTTATACCGAACTTTATGATACAGGGCGGCGGGTTTACGCCCAATATGGCGGAGAAGGAAACACATCCGCCTATTATCAATGAAGCAAAAAATGGCTTGAAAAATGACAGAGGTACTATCGCAATGGCCCGAACAAATGATCCGGATAGCGCTACCAGTCAGTTTTTTATCAATCATAAAGACAACCCAAATCTGAACTATGCCGATGCCGGAAATCCGGGCTATGCGGTGTTTGGGAAAGTGGTCGAGGGCATGGAGGTTGTGGACAAAATAGCGGCTGTTAAAACGGGACAAAAAGGCCCGCATTCTGACGTCCCCGTCGAGCCGATAGTTATAAAATCAGCTAAGATCGTTTCCGACAAATAGAGGCGAGTGAATTCGCTTAGGTTTTCAGCTTTAGCGCGCTAACCAGTTGGTGTGCCAGACGGGCAGGTTCAGGGATGCGATATTTGGTTGTGCAGTCGAGTATAATTTTTATCGCATCTTTCAATAGACATTTATTGCCTACAGAAACAAAAACAGGCTTGACGTTAGTGCGCGTCCTGACTACTGCGCCGATAATTTCGTCGCCATCTTTCAGTGGGCTGTAAGAACTTTTTTCGAGCGGCGGCTCTTCAAAGCTTCCTGTTAACCTACTTTTTGCGCAGCCGATAGTGGGTTTTCCGAAGAACAGTCCCAGGTGACAGGCCAGTCCGAATCGGCGGGGATGGGCAACACCTTGTCCGTCGATAAGAAACGCGTCCGGCTCATTTTTTAATTTTTTGACGGCAGCGATACAAGCGGGAGCTTCGCGGAAGGAAAGCAGGCCCGGAATGTAAGGAAACATAAGGTCCTGCACAGTGTTCTTTGTTTCGATTAGTTCAAAGCCCGGCAGCTTCAAAAGGGCCGCGCACGCAATGATTTTTTTCTTGTCCCTGCTGAAGGCACAATCGATGCCGGCGACGGTTTTGGGCCATTTCTTCAATCCAATCAGCTGCACCTTCCTGCATAAGCTTTTCTGCAAAGCTATTGCCTGAAAATAAGACAGATTCCAGCTATGTAACTTTTTTATATGCACAATAATCTTTAAGAAAGTGTAGCCAATTTTTCTTCGAGATTATCTGCTGGCGTGAAATACCATGTTCTCCCTATTTTTTGGTTGTTGAGTAAACCGCGTCTTTCTAAATCCAGCAGGTCAATGCGGCTTGTTTGATAGACAACGTTGTGGCTCGTTTGATGTGACTTGATGGTATAGTGTTGGCGAGGATGTCGGAGAGCATGGCTGATAAGCGCGCGCTGGCGATGGTTAAGTACTGCAACGCCGCGAAGTTGTTGCTCAATCGCTTGCAGCTTCTCAGTCTTCCGTTCGATATATTTGTGAAGCTCCTCAATTGCTCGCCGTATTACATCAAGATGATAAAGAATAAAGTATGTGAGATCGTTGTCATCTGTCTCTGTGTGGAGGAAGGCGCGACTATATTTTATGGGTGCCTTGCGAATAATTTGAGAAATCGAGATGAATTCGAATAGCCAAAAGTTATGGCTGAGCATTGACCAATAAAATATAGCTCTGGCAGTTCTGCCGTTACCATCTACAAAGGGATGGTCGTAAGCGAGCCAGAAGTGTAAAACGATGGCTCTAATTACTGGATGAATGAAATAGTTGGGTGTTTTGCCATTGGCAAAATCACACATAGCAACAATTCTTTCTTCAAGTTGCTTGGCAGGAGGAGGGTCGTGAAAGATTTCATTGTACAGGTCGGCAACAACTATGCGTTCATCTGGCTTACGGAAACGACCAGCGGCAGATTTATCGTCTAATGTTTTATCAGTTATTATTTTGTGAATATCAAACACTAATTCCTTAGACAAGGATTTATCTTTGAGTTTTCCTATTCGCCACATAGTCTTGAAATTATTAAGAATCATTTGTTCGCTCTTGTCACGAGGGGCTCGCCCCGTTTTGATCATCTCCTTTGCTATTTCACGTGTTGTTGCCGCTCCTTCAAGTTGGCTAGATGTAATTGCTTCTTGAATCAGCGAGCTAATATAATACTGGTCTTTTGTGTCCGGATTTGTGATTTGCTCTGGCATACGGATAAATCCACCAGCCCCTTGATCTATCTTGTGCAACATTTCGGGTATTGGATCGACCTCAAGGTGTTTAAACGGTTTTCCGGTTTTGTCTTGAAGAGGAACTTCTTTGAACAGGTTTTTTCGACGGAGTTTAATGGCGAACCACCATTCCTCGTGAGAAAACCCTTTTGGTGGCGCATAATGGCGAAGCTTGTCCCAATGCAGATATTTTCCATTCGTGGCTGATTCTGCATCCATACCAACGATTTTCTTGAATCGGTCTATATCTTTGATGGTTTTTGACCAAATCACATTAAAATCTGGTGGGGCTTTGGGTATTTTCATTGGGATATCTCCTTTGGCACCAAGGGTTTATCCAAATACTAATTATATACTAATTTATTAAAATTTAGTATATAGGAAGGGCGGAACCTTGTCAAATACTAATTTTAAATATTTTAGTATCAAATTAGTATAAGACCAACGCGAGGCAGTATTGCGGATAATATCGGCCGTTTTTGTAGGGAGCGAGTTCTGACTGAATCTGAAAACATTTTACTTTTTTATGGGATTTTGATACAATAATTAGTTTGTGTTATTGTGCATTTTTCACAGGCAGATGCTTTCGGCAGTAAAGAAAGAATTATGGCAGAACGAGCGGAAAAAGTAATTAAGATTACAGGTGCGGCCGAGCACAACCTCAAGAACATCAATCTGAGCATTCCGCGAGACAAGATGGTGGTGATTACGGGCATTTCCGGCTCAGGCAAAAGCTCGCTGGCCTTCGATACCATTTTCGCTGAGGGCAGAAGAAAATATGTCGAATCACTAAGCGCTTACGCCAGACAGTTTCTCGAACAGATGCAAAAGCCGGCGGTCGCAGAGATTACTGGTCTGCCGCCTACCATTGCAATCGAGCAGCGCAGTGCAAGCAGCAATCCTCGCTCGACGGTCGCCACAACCACCGAAATCTATGATTATTTCAGATTACTTTTTGCCCGCATAGGTCAGCCGCACTGCTGGGTCTGCGGCAAAGAGATTACAAGCCAGCACTCATCACAGATAGTCGAATCGATACTCACCCGGCCGGAGGGTACGAAAGTCCAGATTTGCGCACCGCTGATTCGCGGCAAAAAAGGCGAACATCGAGATATTTTAGCCGGCATACAACAGCAGGGTTTTGTACGCGTGCGTGTTGATGGTGAGATTTATGATTTGAAGAATGTTCCGCCTTTGGACAAGAACAAAAAGCACGACATCGCGGCGGTCGTTGACAGGTTGATTATTAAAGAGTCGGTCCGTATTCGGCTGGCCGATTCGGTAGAGACCGCGCTGAAACTGGCTGATGGGATAGTGTTTGTGCTGGTGCAGAAGCCGGACACAGAAACAAAAAGCCGTGGGGAGGACAAATGGAAAGAGGTCATATACAGCGAAAAGTTTGCCTGCCCGAAGCACCCGCAGGCGTCTCTTGAGGAGATGTCACCACGACTGTTCAGCTTCAACAGCCCTTATGGCGCCTGCAAAAGCTGCGACGGTCTGGGGACAATTCTGGAGTTTGATCCCGATTTAATCGTCCCGGACAAAAATATCTCGCTGGAGCACGGGGCTGTCGAGGCCTGGCGCAAAGGCGGCAAGCGAATGAATATTTACTATAACCGGCTTATTAAAAAGTTCTGCAGGAATGTCGGTATCAGTAAAACGATTCCATTCGAGCAAATACCAATAGAAATAAAAAATATTCTAATGTATGGTACGACGACGTCGGATACAAATACTTACGGTTTTCGGTTCGAAGGGATTATCCCTAATCTTACGCGGCGGTGGAAAACGACCAGCAGCGAGTATGTTAAAGCCAGGCTACACAGTTATTTTGGAGAGTTGCCTTGCCAAAGCTGCAACGGGACAAGGCTTAGGCCTGAAGCTGCTGCCGTGACAGTAGGAGGCCTGAACATAAATCTGTTGACCTCGTTGAGTATCGAGAAGGCGTGGGGATTTTTTAATAAATTGGTATTGAATGAAGAGCAGTCCCTGATTGCAGAGCAGATACTAAGGGAGATAAAGGCTCGACTGCAATTTATGGTTGATGTCGGGATTGGCTATCTGACGCTGGACAGAAAAAGCAGCACGCTCGCCGGCGGAGAATCGCAGCGCATTCGCCTGGCCACGCAGGTCGGCAGCGGCTTGGTAGGGGTCTGCTACGTTCTCGATGAGCCGACAATAGGTCTGCATAAACGGGATAACGACCGGTTGCTGGGTATACTTAAGCACCTTAGCAAAATCGGCAATACGGTTTTGGTTGTGGAGCATGATGAGGATATTATCAAAAGCGCGGACCATATTATCGATATTGGCCCGGCGGCGGGTGCGCGCGGCGGCGAACTCGTCGTTCAGGGCAGCTACGAAACGATTCTCGCCTGCCGCGAATCATTGACTGGCGACTATCTGAGCGGAAGAAAAAAGATAACCCTGCCGGCGAAGAGAAGAAGTTACAACCTTAAGAGGTGTCTCGAAGTAAAAGGCGCCTCAGAAAACAATCTTAAAAATATCGATGTGAAATTTCCGCTGGGAGTATTTACCTGCGTGACAGGCGTTTCGGGCTCCGGCAAGAGCACTTTGGTAAGCCATATTTTATTGAGGGCGTTGAAACATCGGCTCTATTTGTCTCGCGAAAAACCCGGCAAACACAAGACCATTCTCGGCGCTTCGCAAATAGATAAGGTCATAGAGATAGACCAGTCGGCGATAGGCAAAACGCCGAGGAGCAACCCGGCGACATATACCGGCGCGTTTGACCTGATAAGAAAACTGCTTTCGATGACGCGTGAGGCTAAGATTCGCGGCTATAAAGGGGGACGGTTCAGCTTTAACGTCAAAGGCGGGCGATGCGAGGAGTGCAGGGGACAGGGAACAAAAAAGATAGAGATGCATTTTCTGCCGGATGTTTACGTGACATGCCAGGCGTGCCGCGGCAGTCGATATAATCCGGAGACGCTGCAGGTTATGTATAGAGGCAAAAACATCGCCCAGATACTTGATATGAGGATTGAAGAGGCGATAGATTTCTTTGTTAATTTCCCGACGATTGTACGGATGCTGCGGACGCTCAACGATGTCGGGCTGGGCTATCTGCAATTGGGACAGTCGTCAACGACGCTATCAGGCGGGGAAGCGCAGCGGGTAAAGCTTGCCGCCGAGTTAGGCAAAGCCGCCACGGGGCGCACTTTGTATCTGTTAGATGAGCCGACGACGGGACTGCACTTTGCCGATATTCACAACCTCTTGAATGTGCTTGGCAGGCTGTGCGATATGGGTAATACCGTTGTGGTAATCGAGCATAACCTTGACGTTATCAAAATGGCGGACTATATAATAGACCTTGGCCCGGAAGGCGGAGAGGCCGGCGGCGAGATAGTTGTCTCTGGCGAGCCGGAGGAAATTATCAAAAACAAAAAGAGTTATACCGCAAGGTATTTAGAAGATAAACTGAAAGCTGACAGGAAAAAGAAGTAAAAGATTTTTGTAGGTGGGGCTTTTTAATGATTACACCAGCAGTTAAATGGGTTGGGGGTGTTGAAGGCTTTCTGGAGCTTGTAGACCAGCGGCGATTACCCGGTGAACTTGTCAGACTGCAGTGCCGGCATATTGAACAGCTCTATGAAGCGATTAAGACGCTTACTGTTCGTGGCGCCCCGGCGATAGGCGTTGCTGGAGCTTACGGACTGGTTCTGGCCATACAGAAACTCGAACTCCAAGTTTCGATTCCTGATGCGATTGAATGTCTAAGAAAAGCCGCTGATTATCTTGGCTCATCGCGTCCGACGGCGGTTAATTTATTCTGGGCGCTGAAGAGGGTCGAAGACAAGGCCAAGGATTTTGCCGCAGGCCAAACTAAGGCAGACTTGCGGCAGTTGCAGGGGATCGTTTTGGACGAGGCGAATGCTGTTTGTCGGGAAGATATAGATATGTGCCGGCGAATCGGAGAAAACGGCGAGAAGTTTATCAAGGATGTATCTGGTGTTTTGACGCACTGCAACGCCGGTGCGCTGGCGACAGCGGGGCAGGGGACGGCGTTATCGATAATGTTCGAGGCGCATAAGAGAGGGAAGAAGTTCAAGGTTTATGCCGACGAGACAAGGCCGCTGCTGCAGGGCGCTCGGTTGACGGCGTGGGAATTGAAACAGGCAGGTATTGGTGTCACGGTTATCTGCGACAATATGGCGGGCTGGCTGATGAAGCAGGGTAAAATCGGCGCTGTTATAACAGGAGCGGACCGAATCGCAGCTAACGGGGACGCGGCGAATAAAATCGGAACTTACAGTTTGAGTATATTGGCTCGAGAACACGGGATACCTTTTTATATTGCTGCGCCGTCAAGCACATTTGATTTAAATATAAAAAGCGGCGGCCAAATTCCTATCGAACAACGCTCGGCTGACGAAGTCAGGTTTTTAGGCAAGGAGAAAATCACGCCGGATGGGGTTGAGATTTACAATCCAGCTTTCGATGTTACGCAAGCGAGTGACATCACGGCCATTATTACCGAAAGGGGGGTAATAGAAAAACCCACATCGGAGAAAATCGCCGAGCACTTTAAACAAACGGCAGATAATTAATTTACGGCGATGACTTTGTTGACTTCAGACAGTTTTTCTTTGAGGAGTCTTTCGACGCCAGCTTTCAGAGTCATCGCGGCGCCTGGGCAGCCGCAGCAGGCGCCCTGAAGGCGCACGCTGACGTTTTTGTTATCATCTACTTCCACCAGTTCTATATCTCCGCCATGGCCCTGAAGGGCAGGCCGAATGACAGAGTCAATTACGTCCTGGACCTTTTGCTCAAAGGTTTGCTCGGTGTTGGATTCGCTGCAGCCGCATTTTTCGCACATAAAAAGTCTCCTATTTTCATTTACAAGGTCTATTATAGCAGTAATTTGGGTTTAAGCCAGTTACTTTTTGTACGTTCCATAAATCCTTCGACTTCGCTCAGGATAAATTGGGTTCGTTTGGGTTCGTTTTAACCAAGTGTCCATTGTTCATTTCTCGTTGTAATTCGTTGTTAAAACTATGGTTATAAACATTTGACTTTTTGAAAAATTGGGTTTGTTTTGCATAATTTAGTTGTTTTGATTGATTGAATCTCTGCCACAAAGACTCCAAGGCACGAAGAATACTTTTGGACAGGATAACGCCCGTCTTCGCCGAGGCTACGCCGGGTCTGCGCTTCGCTTCGAGATTTTTTAGCCACAGAGCACACAGAGGGCACAGAGAAATAAATTATAAACAGTGTTAATTGGTTAAATGGCATTTCATGTTTCATAAACAAACTTCCTTCCTATATGGGCGGAGATGCGCGTTTGGTTGAAAATAATGGTTTTTTGTGGGGCAGAAGAAATCGCAACTAATCATACAGAGGGGAGTAAAAAGATTTTCAAAAAGCCATTTTAGATGCGCAACTACCAATACTTTTGATTGATTTTTCCCTTACCGATTCCTATTTCATAAACCGCTCCGGCCAAAATAGGCGGCTGCCCCTTAGTTTTCTATGAACCGCTGTACCTTCTTTCTGCAAGAATCTCAAATACTTTTCCGGGTGCTTCCGAATCAGGCAGACTTTTCTGAATGTTTTCATAATATTCTACCAGTTCCTTTTTCAGTCCAGCCTTTGCCAATCCCCTGATAACATCCCATTCACACAAATTAATATTTGCAACTTTTTTCCAGATGCGTATTGCATCTTCTTTTGCTCCGCTCTTTGCAGCAACTATAGATATTCTCCCATACCATTCAGATATTTTTCCTGCCGACAGCCGGGAGGCGGCCTGTGGAAAAATTGCTTCCGCCCGCTTCCAGTCCCCGCTGTCGAGGTAAGATTCAAGAAGACAAAAAACAGCAGATTCCCAGATCTCGTTATCATCGGTGTGTTCTACTGCATATCTTAGAAGTGGGATTGAACGTTGAAAGAGTATCATTCCTTTCATGATACATCCAAGGGTTTTGCTGCGAGAGGGGTTATCCTTCGCAAGTTTTTCAGCATGTGCAAAACATTCCTCCGGCTTCATGTTATTTGCATTTTTTAACATCCTCTGAAGAAGTCCTTCTTCAGTATGCTCCCACTTTTGTCTATTGCTCAGCCATTTCCAATATACCTCTTCGTTCGGATCGATTAGCCTTTCAAAATCACGAGCAAGGATATTAGCCGAGACCTGAACCGAGGACAAATTAGCAGGAACATCTCTTAATTCTTTAGTAAGCAACAAAACCGCCTCTTCGTCTCGCTTAGCATTTTTGAGAAAGGTGGTATAATCTCGAATGACACGGTCACGAACATTCGGTTGGGCCTTGCCTCGCGGCGTCGGCGTCGGCCGTGCAAGCTCCAATGCTTTTTTGTAAGCCTTCTCTTCCTCATCAGGTTCTTTTCTACCACGGTAGTAAAATGCCCTGTCTAACCAATATTCCGGGTCATCCCTGGATTGCTCTTCTTTCTCGCGAATTTGGGCTTCGATTACCCTGGCCCCGGATTGAGCTTGCACAACACCAGCAAGAGACATATTGCTTCCGAGATTATACTTTTCACGGATTTTAGCAGCTTCTTCCATCAATTGTTGAGACTCCTGAGTCTCTCCGGTTTTCAAAAGACATTGAGCAAGGTTTTCCCTGACATTTGCAGCGAACTGCATTTTCAAGGTCTCTTTCGGTAGTGGTATCTGACACATCATCCCCATGTGGTCTACTTCCGCATCTGTTAAAGGTATGTCCATGGCCAACCCGTACAACTTCGCTGCTGGCAGCCAGTGATTCAGCGTTTTCAGGCGGTCGGCTATATCGCTGGTTGATGACGCCTTATTTGGTCTACAAGTTTCAGAAATCCAAGAGACATCCCAGTCACTTTTTCCCGCGTCATGTGCATAGATAACGGCGTCAAGAAACCGGATAACCGCGTTAGGGTCGTCGGCATGTGTCTTAACCTCATCCGAAAGTCGACGAAGAAGTTCTTTCTCCCTGCCGTGTTTGGCATTGTATCGCAAATGTTCCTTAATCCAGAATCCGGTTTTGTCTGCCGGCATGTTTGCAAACCAGCTATCAATACTATTAACGTCCCAACCGGAATTTTCGAAGTGTGCCTCAAGGCGGTTATAAAGACAGAGTTCCGAGATATTATCAGCAAAAATCTCAACAGTTGCACGGGCGATATTCCATGCACCGTATTTGTCGGTAGCCGCATAATAAATGCAAGATATTTGGTGATTGTCGAGATTTGGGCAGAGTCTTTTGAGAAGTTTCAGGGTTTTAATGGCTTCGTTATTCATCCCCGCGCGCATCATGATATTGATTTTCAGCATTGCCTGTTGCGCATCGGCTGGTTCCGAGGAAATCATTTCCTTCGCCAAATCGGCTATATTCCTCTTTTGTAGAAACAATAGTTCGGTTGCACCTGCTCCAGCTTTCCACCAGTCCGGACTCTCGACAGAAGAAATCGATGGGTTTTCGAGAGAATTACCCGTAACCACAATGTTCATCAAGGGCGAACAGGAAATCATAATTCCAATGACAAATAGTGTCGATTTTTCCCTCATCTTATGCCCCATTAAATACCAACTTTATTAGCAGGATAGTCAACCATTTTTTCTGTGGCCTTACCCCGTTTATTGTACCACCATAGATTAGAGTATCCAGCGTTAATTAATCTTGCCTCCGTAGAGGGCAGAAACTCTGAGAAAAAAGTAAGCCATTGAGAGCGAAATGTCGAAAAATAATTGACAGGGATTGGTTTTCTTTGTATAATTTTATCGTGTTTGCGTGAAAACACGCAAATACGAGCCTGAAATGCCCCTTAGGGGCGATTACAGTGTTACAGAAAGGGCATAAAAGCCCGGTTTGGCAGTTTCGCCTGCGTATGGCGACGGCGGCCAATCGGGAAATGCCCGCAAAACTGTGCACGGCTGGAATGACTATTAACGTTTATCAGGAAAGGTCTAAAAAATGAGCCCCAAGTCTCGTTCCTCGGCTGATTCGGCCGACAAATCCCCAATCAAAACAGGCGCCCAGATAATCGTAGATACGCTCATCGAACAGGGCGCCGATACGGTATTCGGCTATCCGGGCGGAGTGGTTCTGCCGTTGTTCGACAGATTATACGATGCGCCGATAAATTTTATTATTCCGCGTCACGAGCAGGGCGGCTGTCACATGGCTGACGCATACGCGCGTGCCAGCGGGAAGGTCGGCGTTGTTATCGCGACCAGCGGTCCCGGCGCGTGCAATCTTGTTACCGGTCTTGCGACGGCGATGATGGATTCGGTGCCGATAGTTGCCATTACGGGACAGGTTCGCACGGACCTTATCGGCAATGACGCGTTTCAGGAGGCTGACACTACCGGCATTACGCGGCCTGTTACGAAATACAACTGCATTGTTAAAGATGTTAAGGACCTGGCGCGGGTAATTCGAGAGGCGTTTCATATTGCTTCGACGTCACGGCCTGGGCCGGTGCTCGTTGATATACCGGTTGACGTTCAGGTCGCCAAGTGCGAGACGGGCGGGCCGGTCGAGATGGACCTGCCGGGCTATAAGATTTCGACAAAAGGTCATGCGAGGCAGATATCTGCTGCGGCTGAGGCGATAAATAAATCGGAGAAGCCGGTGCTTTATGTCGGCGGCGGAGTTATCATCGCTAACGCGAGCGAAGAATTACGGGCATTGGCGCAGAAAGCGCATCTGCCGGTGACGATGACGCTTTTGGGACTGGGCAGTTTCGACCAGAACGAGCCTGAGTCGCTGGATATGCTCGGGATGCACGGTTCGGCTTATGCTAATTATGCCGTTCAGGAATGCGACCTGCTGATTGCGATAGGCGCTCGTTTCGACGACAGAGTTACCGGCAAGGTCAAGGGCTTTGCTCCGAACGCGAAAATAATTCATATCGATATCGACCCGACGAGCATATCGAAGAATGTTAAAGTGGATATCCCCGTTGTCGGCGACGCGAAACATATACTTACTGAACTACTCAAGGAAGTCGAGCATCGTGAAAGGGCAGCGTGGTTCGAAAAAATAGCCGAGTGGAAGATGAAGTTTCCATTCAGTTACGACAGGAAGGCATCGACGATTAAGCCGCAATATGTTATCGAGGAATTGTGTCGCCAGACTGACGGCAGGGCAATCGTGACCACAGGCGTCGGGCAGAATCAGATGTGGACGGCCCAATTTTTCAAATTCCACGGCCCGCGGCATTTCATAAGCTCAGGCGGGCTGGGGACAATGGGCTTCGGTCTGCCAGCGGCGGTTGGCGCGCAGGTAGCCATGCCCGATGCGATAGTTATTGATATTGACGGCGACCATAGTTTTAATATGACGATGACGGAGCTTTCGACGGCGGTCGAGAACAAGTTGCCGATAAAGGTTTGCATTTTGAACAACGGGTACATGGGAATGGTTCGGCAGTGGCAGGAGCTTTTCTATAACAAGCGTTATTCCAAAAGCTACCTGTCCAATCCTGATTACGCGACGGTAGCTGAGGCGCTCGGCGCGGTCGGGATTACCGTTGATAAAAAGGCTGATGTTGCCGGGGCGATAAAGAAGATGCTGAGCCAAAAGAAGCCCTGCGTTGTTGATTTCAGGGTTGACCGCGAAGAGAATGTTTGGCCGATGGTCCCGGCGGGCAAAAATATACATGAGATGGACGGGCTTGATATGCTGGAGAGTATGGCGTAAAAGATTGATAATCGATAATTGATGATTGATAATTTAAGACGATGCGTGAGGCGCAAGTATGAAACATATAATAAGTGCATTAGTTGAAAACAAACCCGGCGTTCTGGCGCATGTCGCGGGGATGTTCGCCGCCCGTGCGTTCAATATTGATTCTCTGGTTGTCGGCCGAACGGAAGACCCGAAGCTTAGTCGAATGACGATTGTAGTTGTCGGCGATGACAGGGTAGTCGAGCAGGTTCGCAAGCAGTTGGCCAAAATAGTTCCTGTTGTTAAGGTTCAGGACTTTGCGGGCCAGCCGATGGTGGCGCGTGACCTGATGCTTGTAACGATTTCCGCACCGCCGGATAAACGGCCGGAGATTTTATCTTTGATAGAGATGTTCAAGGCTAAAGTGGTTGACATCGGCACCAGGCAGCTGATGGTGGAGGTCTGCGGGCCGGAAAGCAAGATAGAGGCCTTTATTGACCTTTGTAAACCATACGGCATCAAGAACGTGGCCAGAACCGGAACGATTGCGATGCCGCGACAGGGGTCGTCGGAAGCGAAATCTTAGCGTCGGCTTTTTTATTGATTGCCGGGGTGTCGGTGATTATGATAATTGCGTATGAGATTTTCGCTGACTAAATACGGCTGGCCGGAGATGGCGGTTTTCCCGGCTTTGGTGCTTGGGTTGATGGTTGTTTGTATGGTTGCGGGCGTTTCGTACTTAAACATCTGGGCGGTCATTTCGATAGAGTTTGTTCTGGTTGTTATCCTTATATGGGGCTTATCGTTTTTTCGTGACCCTTACAGGTCCTGTCCTGCTGATAAGAACCTGCTGCTCTCACCTGCTGACGGCAGGATAGCCGATATCGAAATTATTGAAGAGAACGATTTTCTCGGCACATCCGCGCTGAAGATAGGGATATTTTTGAGCATTTTTAATGTGCATATAAACCGCGCACCGTGTAATGTAAAAGTTGCGCGAATCCGTTACAAGAAGGGCCTGTATAAAAATGCCATGAACCCGGAGTCGGGGCGCGTTAATGAGTCCAATGCCCTTTGTATAACCAGGACCGACGGTCCTGAAGACAAGCTGATTGTCCGGCAAATCAGCGGAGCGATTGCCCGGCGAATCGTATGTGCCGTGAAAGAGGGCCAGGAATTAAACGGCGGCGAGAAGTTCGGGATGATAAAATTCGGCTCGAGAACGGAGCTTTATGTACCTGCTCGCTCAGATGTAAAATGTTTGGTTCAAATAGGCGACAAGGTCAGGGCCGGTCTGACGCCGCTCGTGAGGTACGGATTATGACCAGATTAAAAACCCAGGCTGCCAGAGAAAGTTTGCTTCGGCGCGTGCGAAGACAGAGGCTGAAGTACATCACCATTCTGCCGTCGCTGGTAACGATTCTAAACGGCGTGTGCGGTTTTGCAGCGATTGTTTTTGCGAGCCAAGGCGCTGTCGCGGGCGTTAACCATTTTTCCTACCACAGGCTTACCCTGCCGTATTTTGCCATGTCCGGCTATATGATTCTGCTGGCGATGATTGCCGATGTTCTGGACGGGCGTCTGGCGCGAATGAGCAAGAGCACATCCAGCTTCGGAGGCCAGCTCGACAGTCTGTGTGATATAATCAGCTTCGGGGTTGCGCCGGCGTTTTTGATGCTCAAAGTTTTTGAATATAAATTAGGCAGTTTTGCCGGGCAGAGCACGGCTTTTGTAAGTTTTGCGGAGCGTTTCGTCTGGCTGGCGGCGGCGTCGTATATAAGCTGCGCAGCCATTCGATTGGCCAGATTCAATGTGGAGAACGAGGAAGACGAATCCTCCCATATGAGTTTTATGGGTCTGCCTACTCCCGCTGCCGCAGGAGTGGTAGTGAGTTTGGTAATATTTCATCAGGAAACACTGCTGGAGCTTTCGGCCGGGAGTTCGCAGCTTTATATTGTCTGCGAAGACATTGTTATGTACGGCCTGCCGATTATAGTCCTTGGGGTGGGGGTTTTAATGGTCAGCAGGATACGGTATCCGCATATCCTGAATCAATATATAAAGGGCAAAAAACCTTTCGCGCATCTTATAAGAGCAATGTTGTTCCTCGCTCTTGTTATCTGGAGCAGGCAGGTGGCGTTGGTGTTGATTTTCTGCGGTTTTGCAGCAAGCGGATTTTCAAAATGGTTTTATTATAAAATAATCCACGGGAAAGGCGATATTGCCTTGTTAGTTGAATCACCGACTGCGGTTTCTGCCGACCATGACCGAACAACTGAACAGGAAGACAACGATTAGCCGGCGGATGGACTGCTGCGTTTTCGGCGCAAAGTTTTAGTGAAGAGAACCTATCATCTGGAAGTCCTGCTGTTTGGCGCTGCACTGATTTATCTGATGATAATGCTCCGCGACATTACAGAGCCTTTGCAGAACCTGTCTGCCTTCAGGACTTGCTTCAAGGCCGACAATCCGCAGGCCGAGACATATACTTTTCTGGTCTGCTGCCGGCAGGACGTTTCTAATCTGGGCATTGAACATCAACGGCATTTCATAAGGCATAGGCGTAAATCTCAACGGGTTAAGCTGTCCCCTTTCGAAGTCTGGTTTTTGCGAGGGGTCGATTACAATCTGCACGCCGCCGGCGGAGATGTCAGTAAGCTTGCCTTGCCAATAGCATTCGGTAGGTATTCGAAGAGAGCCGGAAGTTCGCGTTTTTGCCTGCCGTGTTTCGGGCGTTTCATCTCTATAGTTGCGATGCCACAGCATCACATTTACCTTCAGAGAGCCTGGTACGTCAACACGGAAATAGCTTCTCCTCTGTACAAACTCAATTCGGTCCGGCACCTTGAGCGATATCGTTGGCAGAGTTAATCCGTCTGTCGGTTCTGATGAGGGCTGGAGAGCCACAACAGTCGTCTCGAAAATAAACTTGCCATATCCGTACTTCAGGGATATTCCGACCGGCTGATGAACCCGGATATTTATCGGGGATGGTTTTGGGACCGACAGTTGGGAAGCTTTCTGCAAAATAGGCCTCATTTTCCTTGGCGAGACCTGAATATCCAGACCGTTCGCCCCAAGTCTGGTTAGCAACACCTTGGCAACGTGCCATTTACCCTTAGACAGGAAAGACAAAACGGCGGGTGTTTTTTTATCGATTGCAACCTGTAGAATCTCCCCCGGCTGAGCCTGGCTTAACATCGCTATTTCGTTTATGTTCGCCCACCTATCGAGTTGTTTTAAGAACCTGACTCTGTACTTAAACAGGGGCTTTTTTAGAATCCCGAGGACCATATTAGACTGTGGCTCCCTTCGTAAGGCATATGTATAAATCGGCAATAAGCAAAATTAATTTTAGACAAAATTCATAATACCTGCAATTTTATGTATAGCATGGCTCAAATTCGCTGTTGTGCGGGGGAATCTATCTGTTTTTAATGTGCTGACAGGCGAATAAGGAGCCAATAGACAATACTTAGTTGCAAAATTCGCCTTGGGCGGATATGCTCTTGTCGATTAGTGTTAGGAATGAAATTCCCGCTTTTTTATGAACGAAACTTATAAAACGAGAATACGTTGGGCGGATAAAGCAGCGTTTTTGGGCCTTTTTGTCGCGGCTCTGCTGATGGCAAGCTTTGTAGTCTTCCGGAAGTCTGCCATTGTGCTCTCGGAGCCGATAAAATTAGATTTTGCCGGTTTATCGGTTTGTATGCCGATGGGAAATGGCTGGCAAAGTGAAAAGCAATGGAAATATCAGCAAAACTCCTTTACTTTAGGCAGTTTTTTCGCCGCAGGCCAGGGCAGCATAAGCACCCTGGTTTCCTGCCGATATTTGCTGGCTGCCGCAAATGTTGCCCCTGAGACGCTGCTTGAGGAAAAGGCTTCTATCGTTGGCGGCACTGTTGCGGAAACCGGCAAAATCGAGACAGGCGGGACTGCGGAAGGCTCACAAGGCGCGGGCGTTCTCGCGATTGATTGGGCGCGTGTAAAAAACCCAAAAACGTCGTTCTATACGTTTTTAGGTGTTGCACAATTGCCGAATGGCCGCCGGCTTGATATCGAGGTGCATCAGGCTGAGGGTGATACCGTCATGGCGGAAGAAATTTTCAAGGCCGTTGCAGGCAGTTTGGGATTCACGGATGACCAGTCGCTCGAAGCCGGCAGTAAAATAGTCGCGGAAATTAAAAGTAAGGGGCTTGATAGTTTTTTGAGTTCCCGTTTTGCAAACAGTCCTCAAAGCAGCGGCAGTTTAGACGATGAAGGCCGGAAGAACTTTTTTCTGATTAAGGATGCGGGAGGAAGCACCATCGGATTTGCAATGGAAGCGATGGGTTTTCATTTTTCAGAAAAACCGCAAACAGATGCGGAGCCGGGGGCTCAATTAAATATAACGGCGGGAAGTTTTTATTATCTCGGCGGGCGGTACGGGCAGGAACAGGCGGCATTTTTTCAAAGCGATAATAGCTTCAGTGAATTTATCTGGAGAGGCAGGATCAGCCTGCCTGGCGGCAGAAGCGGCACGGATATAGTCTGCAAAGATGGAATAATGACCGTTAAGCAATTCAGCCTGCGGGCCGAAGAAAGGAATTACCAAATCGGCCCCGCGGCGATACCGGATGTCCTTAGCGAGTTTGTTTTTAGCCAAATGCTTGATAGCGACCGGAAAGAAATCCTTGTGGACATAATCGGAGCCAATGGCGAGATTATACCGGCGCGCGTTTCCCGTGTCGAAACGCCGCAGCCTCTTGATTCACAAAATCAGGGCAGCGAAACCGATGTCGCCGGAGAAGAACCGGCCTATGTCTTCAATATAGAGATTCTGGACGGGCGAGGTTTTTCCGAGCGGGTGTACCTTGACGGCCAAATGCAGGCTTCGAGAATAGTGCTCCAGCATGAAAGCACATATACCCTCGAACGCACCAGCGCGGAAAACGTGTTAAAAGAATTTCCCGAACAGGGCAAATATATTTTACAAAGTTCCGCAGGAGGGGCCTTGCAGCAGGATGATAAAATGCCGGAACAGCAGGACCAATCACAGGAAGATAGCGAATAACAATTCATTGTTCGCAGATTACATTTGATTGCGTGAGAAATTGACAACAGAATTCTAAAGGGTGTTTGTTATGTCGGAGCATTATGATTGTATCATAATCGGCGCAGGCCCGGCAGGCCTGGCGGCTGCGCTTTACGCGTCTCGTGACAGATTAAAAACTCTGGTGCTCGAAAAACTTCTGCCCGGCGGGCAAATCAATACCACGGACAGAATAGAAAATTACCCCGGCATAGAACGGATAGACGGCCCCGGCCTGATTGAACGAATGCAAAAACAAGCCGAGAGCTTCGGGGCGGAAATCAAAACCAGCAGCGAGGTTACCTCTTTGAAAAAACTGCCGGATGGAATTATCGAGATTAGTTGTGATGAGGACAAATATACCGCAAGGGCCGTTATTCTGGCGCCGGGCAGCGATTATCGCAGGCTCGGTGTCCCCGGCGAAGATGAATTCCGTAACGCCGGCGCTGGCGTCAGCTATTGCGGAACCTGCGATGCACCGTTCTTTAAGGGCAAGCAAGTCGTCGCCGTGGGCGGAGGCAATACTTCACTGGAGGAAACACTGCATCTGACTAAATTCGCCGACAAGGTGACATTGATACACCGCAGGGACGAGTTCAGGGCGACCAAAGTTTTGCAGGAAGAGCTTCTGGCAAAGACAAACGAACCAAATTCCAATTTGATTATAAAATACAGCACGGTTTTAACCGCCATAGAGGGCAAGGGAAAAGTCCAGTCAGCCAAACTCAAAAATGTGAAGACCGGCAAAGAAGAAAATTATCCCTGTGACGGCGTATTCATATTTGTAGGTATGGTGCCGAACACAAACTTTCTTAAGGGATTTGTGGAGCTTAGCGCGAATGGGTTTATCAAGTGCGACTGCGCGTATCTTCGCACGAAGGTGCCCGGCGTATTTGCCGCCGGGGATTGTCGGGTTGGAGCGGCTATGCAGTTGGCCACGGCGGTGGGCGACGGAGTCGTGGCGGCGATGATGCAGAAACAATATTTCAGGGACCCGAAGTGGTGGAACGAGACCGTCAGCGATATACTACAACCGGGCGGATGGTAAGCGATGGATTACGTTGCCCTGGGAATGATTTGGTATGTTGTTTTTATAATCTCCGTGACTTTTCACGAAGCCTGCCACGGATTTGCCGCTGTAAAGCTTGGTGACCCTACCGCACATCATCATGGCCTTGTCACTTTAGACCCCGTGCCGCACATCAGAAGAAACCCTTTTGGTATGGTAGTTATTCCGATACTTTCGTTTTTGCTTTCCGGCTGGATGATAGGCTGGGCAAGTGCGCCATTTGACCCACACTGGGCGATGAACAACAGGAAAAGGGCGGCATTGATGTCCCTGGCCGGCCCGGCGGCAAATTTGGTTCTTGTTCTGGCAGCAGCGTTGATAATTCGAGGTGGGATGCTTTTTGGTTTTTTCCATCCTCCCGAGGCAAGCACTTTCACAAAGATTACCGAAGCGAGCGTTTTAGGATTGGCGAACTCCGCGGCGATAGTGGTAAGTATCCTTTTTTCGCTGAATCTGATTTTGTTGGTTTTTAATCTGATTCCATTGCCGCCCCTTGACGGAAGTAATATACTGTTGTTCTTCTTGAGCGACCGTGCAGCGGAACGCTACGAAGCTCTTCTATGTCAGCCGACGTATAGTATGATGGGGTTGATTATTGCCTGGCAGGTTTTTGACCCTGTCTTCGGTCCTATTTATACACTTGCGCTCAATATACTTTATCCCGGAGCGGGGTATCATTAAATCGGTGCCGGCGAAAAGTGCTCTTGTAGATTTTGGCCGGACATTCTGCCAAATTTAATTTTCGTTAGGCTCCTCGATAGGGGAACCCTCTTTTTCTTTTTCGGCTTCTTCTCTAAGGGCGCGGAGCGGCCGATATGACCTGGCTTTTGGTATCCATTCTCGCCAGCTTCTCTGGAGTTTTTCGAATCCGCCGGGGTAATAGTCGTTAATGATTTTTATCGAGTCAGTGTCTTCTCCGGTTCTTTTAAATCCCCACAAAAGTTCTTTGAGAATTTTTTCGGTGTCACTGCGGGACATCATAAAATATACGAGGGAATAACCGATGGTGTACGCGGCATTAGCATCTTTATTTTTAAATGTCGTCCAATCGTCGTAGCTTAAGCTGAGATATTTGTCGAGCTCTATTGGGAAACCTTTCTCAAGCCAGTATTTACACCACTGACTGCGATTCTCCTGCAGGTAAACGCGTCTGTTTTTTCCAAACACGTTCAGGCCATCGAAGTACTCGGAAAGACCTTCGTTGGCCCACATAGGACAGCTGGGAATACTATGTCTCAATATAAGATGGTTGGCTTCATGAAATACCACTGCGACCATTTGCTTTGCGTCTTCCGTTCTCTTTGTATTTTTTTTCTGCAGGACGACCGTTTCGCGATATTTGCCGGAGTAATATCCCATCTCGGAAATAATCAAGCCAAGCTGTTCTTTCTGATATTTCAAGAACTCCTCTTCGTCGCCGAAAATAGTTACTTTCACCTTGAAATCATCGGGGAAAGAAAAGCCGAAGGTGTCTTTGTATGTATCGAGTATTCTTGAGACGCCGAAGACGATTGCCCTTTCGACATGCGGGGTGAGTTCGTAATCGTGCAGATTGAACTTGCAGATGCCGGAGTCGAAGGATTTGACATCACCGGCAGAGGCATAGCTGGCAGTAAATGACACGAACAGAACAATAAAGGCCTTGAGTTTCATAGGGTCTTGCCCAAAAATGGCTGCTTGGCTTATCAATCAAATCTATAGTAGCAAAAGTCGGCAAAAGTATCAACAGGCAGTCCCTTATCGGGCCGGCAGGGAACAAAAGTATTGATAAACGCCTGAAGTCGTAATATGCTGTTGGAGGCTCAGAAACGACGATAATGAATTATAAACAATGTTGATCCGTGCAGGGAGCAAAAATGGCAGACAATAAAACCGTCTATGCAAGTCCGCTGGTAGAGAGAAACGCCTCGAAGGAAATGGCCGAGTTGTTCGGGCCGCAGAAAAAATTCAGCACCTGGCGGAGAATATGGCTGGAACTTGCGAAGGCACAGAAAAAACTCGGATTGAAAATCACCCAGGCGCAAATCAGCGAAATGGCTCGGCACCTTGACGACATTAATTTTAATAAGGCCTCTGTTTATGAAAAAAAGGTCCGCCACGACGTTATGGCGCACATTCATACATTCGCCGACGTCGCACCGAAGGCTGCGCCGATAATTCACCTTGGCGCGACAAGCTGCGACATCACCGACAACGCCGACTTAATTATCATTCGAGATGGCCTGCGAAACACCGCAGGCAAACTTGCAGTTGTAATTAACCTGCTGGCCAAATTCGCCAAAAAATATCGCTTACTCCCGGCGCTGGGTTTTACGCACTATCAGCCGGCACAACTGACTACTGTAGGAAAAAGAGCGACGCTGTGGTGTTACGAATTCGCGATGGACCTCGAAGAGCTTGAGCATCGACTGGACAAGCTGCCGTTTAGGGGCATCAAAGGCACCACGGGGACGCAGGCGTCTTTTTTGGCATTGTTCGACGGCAACCAAAAAAAGGTCGAACGGCTGGACAAGATGGTTGCTGCCGCCTTTGGCTTCAAAGAGACCTGCGCCGTTACCGGGCAGACCTATCAGCGAAAGGTCGATACGCTCGTTGTAAATTCGCTGGCGTTGATAGCGCAGTCGGCACATAAGTTATGCAATGACCTTCGGCTGCTGGCGAATCTAAAAGAGATTGAAGAGCCATTCGAAAAATCTCAGGTTGGCTCCTCTGCGATGGCCTACAAGAGAAACCCGATGCGCTGCGAGAGGATAACGGCCCTTAGTAGATTAGTGTTAAGTCTCGCTTCCAGTCCGCAGATGACCGCCTCCGAGCAGTGGCTTGAGAGAACGCTCGACGACTCGGCCAACAGAAGGATCGTGATTCCGGAGGCATTTTTGGCCGTCGATGGCATTTTGGAAGTTCTTACCAACGTTCTTGATGGCCTTGTCGTTTATCCGAAAGTTATAGCGGCGCACGTCGCGGCGGAGCTTCCCTTTATGGCCACCGAAAATATCTTAATGGCTGCGGTCAAAGCGGGCGGTGACAGACAGAGAGTTCACGAAAGGATCAGAGTCCATTCGCAGGCCGCCGGCGAGCAGGTCAAAAAGTTCGGCAAACCAAACGATTTAATAGGCCGGCTTAAAGGCGACCCCGCTTTTGCGAAGGTAGATTTCAAAAAAGTCCTGAACCCGAACGATTATATCGGCATGGCGCCGCAGCAGGTCGATGGGTTTGTAAGGGAGGTTGTTGCTCCTTTAATCCGAAGATACCGAGCAGGGCTAAACCGGAAAGTGGACCTTAGCGTGTAGCGTCCTGTTGAGTGGTTACTTCTTTTCAATCAGGAAAAGGAACTCGCGGTGAGGTTGCTCCGAGTCGCGCAGCCATTCGTTCGTCCATTTCATTTCAGCCATCACGTTCTTTTTGTAGTCCACTTCCACGAAGTCCAGAATCCTGCCGGATTCAGTAAGCACATTATTTAATTCCTCGGCGGTTGCACGTCCGCCGGAACTATACGACAGCAGAATCCATCGGGCGTTCGCAGCTTTGATTAAACGCTCGATGGCTTCCACAGCTATAAGTTTTCCATCCGAGCTTCGGCGGAATTCCTCGAACACGGAACCAGCCACCACGTCTGACGTATCTTCGCGCCGTTTTGCTTTGCCGAATAATTTCGGCTTATCGTTAAGGCATATCGTAGTCCACAGGTGATAATACGAAGCGTACCTGACGCGCGAGGGCGGCATCTTTTCGTTGTTGGAGCCGTAGGGTGGGTCGAAGTATGCAAGGTCGGCGGAGACGCCACTGGTCAGGTCGAATATGTCCCGCCGAAAGACCTTATGCTCCTTCTCGTTTACAAACACGCCGGGCACTTTGAGGACAAGCTCTTTATAAGAACGAGGCGACCAGTCCTGCAGATATGAAACAAAATGTCCGAGCGTGTTGTCAACTCCATCGAGAGCAAGAATCAAACTGGTAATCGCTACGGCTTTATCGACGGCGGGCAGGGACAATTTGTCAATCTCGTCTCTAATTGCGTCGAGCTTTCTCGTGTTGTGAATCTGCCAGGGCTTTTTTAACCCATCCGCTTGAACGGCACATCCGCCATTGGGTTTTCCGCCGTAATGTTCCGTGAACCAGCCGTCAATCGGGTTTACGGAATTAAGATGGTCGATAAGCACCTGGTACTCGGCCGGTGTTTTTTTATTTAACAGATAGCAGGTTCCGAGCGCTTCGGACCAAACGGCGATATCATTGGACAAAACCTGATAGCCTTTTTTGGCAAGGGCCTGCGAAACGCGCGTCGTTCCCGAGAACCCGTCCAGAATGGTCCCGGCATCAACTTTTCGTATCAGTTGGAGTATGTAAGGCAGGAGCTTCAGCTTTGACCCTGCGTATTTTATGCCCTCTGTGGCGGGAGGAGATTTCGCATCCATCATTTCACCCTTTCTTGCGAAGGATAATTTAACACTATCCTGATCGGATTCAAAGAAGAAACAGGTTTTCCCGTAGACCGATGAATTTGTAAAGGATATGGTTATCCGCAGAAAGTATTGAAACTTAACAGAAAGATTGAAATAAAAGATTAAAGAAGCTATAATCTCACACAGTTTTTAACCCGGAGCGTGATTCTTTTCAGCCAAATATGGAGGAATAAAATGAAAACCTTAAACCCATTAAGAAATTGTCTGATTGCGATTGTGGTCGTATTGTTTGTTTTAGGGAGCGTAGCAACAGCGGCTCCCTGGGCCGGAAGCGGCGACGCGAATGACCCATACCAAATTTGGAACGCCAACGACCTCAATGCTATCGGCGCAGACCCCAATTATTATGATTCTCATTTCAAGCTGATGACAGATATCAACCTCGCAGGGATTACCTATACTGGCGCGGTTATTCCCTACACCAGCACAACTTTTACAGGTGTTTTTGACGGCAACACACATATAATCAGCAATCTCACAATAGATACCGCAGGGGCCAATACAAACAACCTCGGCCTGTTCGGCGTTTTGGACAGCGGCTCTGCCCTGAAAGACGTCGGCATTGAAAATTTGATTATCATCGCGGGCAACTCCTCGGAGAATATCGGCGCATTGGCCGGCCTCAATGCCGGCACAATCCAGGAATGCTTTGCGCAAGGGGCTGTCACGGGCGGCAGCGCTTCTAACTATGTAGGCGGTCTTGTGGGTCTGCACTATGGCATTATCCAGAATTGTTACGCCGATGTTGACGTAACCGCGGGGGCAAGCTCACAGTACGTCGGGGGTTTGATAGGAATGTGCTACTACTACAGCCAGGCCTTCTATTGCTACGCCTCGGGGCAAGTCACAGGCGGTGCTGCCGTCGGCGGTTTTGCAGGCAGCTATTACTTCTTCGCATTCATTGAAGATTGCTATTACCTCCGCCTTAGTGACGGAGGCGGACCAAATAATGGACTCGGGATAGAACTTACCGATGCGCAAATGCGGCAGCAAAGCAGTTTCGTCAACTGGGACTTCTTCGGGGAAGCAGTCAACGGCACCAAAGAAATATGGAAAATGGACGGCTATCCGGTATTGTCCTGGCAGATACCTGTGAGTTTTCAGGAATTTGCGATGCTCGCAAACTTCTGGCTGGATACAAATTGTCCGCCGGAAGAGCTTTGCTCAACAGTCGACTGGTACACCGACGGCAATATCGATTTCAAAGACCTCGACCAACTGCACAAAAGCTGGCTGAGTTCGCGGGTCGCCACCGACTATCCGAGAATCGGCGACAATTTCGAAACCAACGATTTCTCCGCTCTGCCGTGGGTACAGGGAGGGAGCGCCAATTGGATAACACAATCGGACACGGTTTGGGAAGGAACCTATGCGGCGAAATCCGGTGCAATCTCGCACAGCCAGGTAAGCTCCATTGAATTCACAATCGACACTGCCGACCGCGAAATTATCAGCTTTTACTGCAAGGTCTCGAGTGAAAGCGGCTTTGACGGCCTTACATTTTACATTGACGGCAACCCCAGATTGATGGGGTATTCCGGCGAACGCGACTGGACCGAGATAACTTTCAACTTCGCCCCGGGCCTCCATACGTTTAAATGGACGTATTCCAAGGACAGCAGTAGCAGTGCCGGCAGCGACTGTGCCTGGCTCGACAATATAAGATTGCTCAAGCTGGAGGAATAGCCGCTGAGGTTTTTCTGGAACGCAGGTTCGACAGTTTTGTCTTGAACAAAACGCCCTGCTCGAATATCTTATCGTCTGAAAGCGGCGAATACGGATTTAGTACCCTGTTTGAAGTGAGTAGGTAATGACAAGACAAGAATTAATAAAACGCATCAAGGAAACGGCGTACCTCGAAGGGGATTTTACCCTTCGCAGCGGAAAGAAAAGCAAATATTATCTCGATAAATACCTTTTCGAGACATGCCCGGATATTCTAAAGGCCCTCAGCGAGGAATTCGCGAAATATGTAACAAGCGATGTTACTTTGATAGCTGGTGCCGAGCTGGGCGGCGTGGCGCTGGCGGCGGCAACGGCGATGCGGACAAATAAAAACTGGATAATCGTTCGCAACAGCAAAAAAGGTTACGGCACCGGCAAACTAATCGAAGGCGTCTTAAAAAAAGGCGATGTAGTTTTGCTTGTTGAGGATATCGCCACCACAGGCGGGCAGGTACTCGAAGCAGCTAAAGTTATCACCGAGGCCGGTGCGAAGGTCAAAAAAATCGTCGCTGTCATAGACCGCAAACAGGGAGCTGGTGAAAACATAGCAACCGCCGGCTACGAATTCGAAAGCATCCTCACGAAAGTTGACCTCGGAATAAAAGATTAAGTTTTCGCAAAAGATTATTTCCGCCTTTGTGTTTTGTACACGGGAAAATACATGAAAATCAGAAGAGGCCAGCTGCTGATACTATTTGTTAATCTTTGTGCGATATTGTCTTTCGGCATATATTTCATCAGGAATTTCAACTATGAATTTATCATTTATGTAGGGGTCATAACATTTTTTCTCTTAGTCATCGTATTCACCAACGATAAAGTAAATTATCCGAATTATATATTGTGGCTTCTGACTCTGTGGTTCCTGATGCATATGGCCGGCGGCTCAGTTCGCATAAAAGGTATACTTTTGTACGAACTTATTCTGATGCCCCTTTCCGAAGCAATTCCGATATTTCGTTACGACCAGCTTGTTCATATTATAGGCTTTGGAACAGCAACGCTGGTGATATATTACCTTCTGAGGCCCCTGCTGAGACCTGATATAAACGGTTGGTGGTCACTATCGATAATTATAGTCTCAGCTGGTCTCGGCGTTGGCGCTTTTAACGAGATTGTAGAGTTTGTCGTGACCATCTTTGTCCGAGAGACTAAGGTGGGAGGATATATGAACACATCACTGGATCTGGTTTCCAATTTTATCGGTGCGATAGCTGCGCTTTTGTTTATAAGACTAAAGGACGCGCCGCGTTCCGTCAACCGGTAGGCGCCGGACTGTAGATATCTTCGACTACGCGGATTATCTGCTCTGCGACTACCTTCTTGGAATGTTTTTTTGTTTTCAGCCAGCTTTTCTTAAGGGTCTTTATTTCAACCTCATTTTCCTCGGCGCCGATAGCAGCCGGCTTGTTAGCGATTATCATATCAAGGTTTTTCTCTTTAAGTTTTCTTTCAGCGCTCTTTCGCAAATTCCTGTCTTCTAATGCGAATCCGACGACAGCTTGACCCTTCTTTTTGTGTTTTCCCGCCCATTTCAAAATGTCAGCAGTTGGTTTTAATTTGATTACCAAGCCGTTTTTTGATTTTTTAATTTTTGTTTTCGATTTTTTAACAGGCGTATAATCCGAAACCGCCGCTGTCATAATCAGACAATCGCATTTGCTGAAATGTTTTTTTACCGCCTCGAACATTTGCGCGGCAGTTTCAACGGCAACGGTTTTCAGTTTTGAATTCTTAATTCTTAATTCTAAATTCTTAATTGTCGTTATTAGTGTTACTTTATGGCCGGCGTTAATTGCCGCTGTTGCAAGGGCATAGCCCATTTTACCGCTGCTTGCATTGGAAATGAAGCGAACAGGGTCGATATATTCGCGTGTTCCGCCTGCTGTTATTAGAAAATGCATGATTCTTGTTATTAAACTGTCATTCCCGCGAAAGCGGGAATCCATTTTTACTTTTGCCGTTTAATTTTCGAGGCAATTTTTTCGATTGCCTTCAAAATATCCTGCGGCTCTGCCATTCTTCCGATTCCCTCTGTACCGCAGGCAAGCCGACCTTCAACAGGACCTATCAACTGAAAACCCATCTCTTTTACTATTTTGATATTGCGCTGCACGGCGGGGTTGTTCCACATATTATCGTTCATCGCCGGGGCCAAAAGTGCCACCCCCGATTTAATCAACGGCCAGCAGACGCAAAGGGTCGTGCTAAGCAAATCATCGCAGATGCCGTTTGCGATTTTGCCTATGATGTTCGCTGTTGCCGGTGCGACGACAACGATATCCGCCCAGTCAGCTAAGTTCACATGGCCTATTTGGTATTCTTCGCTTGCGCTCCATAGTGAGGTATAAACCGGTTGTCCCGTCACCGCTTCGAAGCTTTTGGGGCCGATAAGCTGACAGGCGCTATCTGTCATTATCGTATTCACCGTGGCGCCGGCAGCGGCCAGCTTGCTGGCCAAATCAACCGCCTTATACGCGGCGACTCCACCGCTGACGCCCAATAAAATATTACCCGGCGCCGCAGAACCGGAACCTTTCGGAGAGTTCATATTTGATTTTTTTCCAGGCATTGCCGACCCAACTATTCTTTCAGCTTATCAATATTGTCAGTCCCGGGGTCAATAACAATCTTGTCCTGCAGGATTTCCTGAACGACGATTTCCAGCTGGGTCTTGCCTTTGGCGTTCTCAATCAGCGGCCGGGCCCCCTCGAGCAATTCCTCCAACCGTCTTTGAATCAGCGCTGTTAGTTTGTATTTGCCGCCGACCTTGTTAATTATTTCTGTACTCTTTAGCTCTTCTATCATTCTTTTTCTCCAATGCTTTGTTTGATGATTTGAATAACTTCTTTCACCGCTTGTTCCAAATCATCGTTTATAACCATATATTCATAGTATTGCCATGCGGCAGCGACTTCAATGCTTGCTCCGTTCAATCTTTCTTCGGCCGCCCTGGCGTCTTCTCTGCCTCGCAGGTTCAGACGCTCGGCCAATTTCTTCTGTGTCGGGGGCAGAATAAAGATCATTACCGCAGCAGGGTATATCGCTTTTACCTGTTTGGCGCCCTGAACGTCTATTTCCAAAATAACGGTTTCGCCAGCCCGCAGCGCCTCGTCCGTTTTATCCTTCGGCGTTCCATACAGATTGCCGAATACTTCCGCGTATTCGAGCAGCGAACCTTCGCTGATTCGCTTGCGGAACTGCTGTTCTGTTATAAACCAGTAGTCCCTGCCGTCAACTTCCTTTTCGCTCTTAGGCCTGGTGGTAACAGAAACGCTGAGGCGAACGTTATTCAACCGCTTAACCGCCTCTTTGCAAATCGTGCTTTTGCCCACGCCGGAGGGCCCGCTCACTATCACCACTTTGCCGTTGCTGTTTTTAGTTACCATTCGACTAATATAAAGGTTCCTTATTCCGGGCTCACAGATGCGGAAAAAAGGTCGCTCGCTCCTGCAATATCTCTTTAATAGGGTTTTTCCGTCACTCTACATTCTGAACTTGTTCTTTAATCCGATCTACCAGGCATTTTATATCAACCACACAGCGAACGACCTCAGTGTTGTACGCCTTACTTGCAATGGTGTTGGCCTCGCGGAGCATCTCCTGGCTGATAAAGTCCAGCCTGCGTCCCGCCTGGGCATCCGTCCTGCAGCACTCGGCAAACTGCTGCAGGTGCGAATCCAGCCGGGCAATCTCCTCAGAGACATCCGACCTGTCGGCGAAAATAGCCACTTCCCTGGCGAGGGTTTCTTCGTTCAATTTGAGTTTTGCGTCCGCCAGAAGCTCGTTGACCCTTTTTTTCAGTTTCTTCAGATATTCCTGAAGGACAGTTTCGCTGCGGGCACGTATTTGTTCAAGGGCCTGTTTTATAGCTTTGCAGTGGTTGTCCAAATCGGACTCTAAGTTGGCGCCTTCTGCGGCGCGCATCTGCTTAAGTCTGTCTATCGCCTTTTGCGTAATCCTTAAGACCACCTTTTTTATTTGCCCGGCTTTTTCTTCGTCCGGCAACGCCGGCTGAACAATGCCCGGCAGAGTCAGCAGCCCGGCTATATCGAGGGAGCAGTTAGCGTTTGCTGAAGAAGCAAGCCGGCTCAATTTTTCCATATACGCCCGCAAGGCCGTTTCGTCGATATCAAAGAGCGCATTTGCCGGCGCGTTTTTCAGATGCAGCGAGTAGTTTACCGTTCCGCGCGAAAGGGTTTTTCGCAGAAGCCCGTCGATATCTTCTTCGAGAAACGCTGTCGTTTCCGGCAGTCTTACGCAGGTCTTTAGATAACGGTTGTTGACGGTTTTTATTTCCACGACGTAAGTTATACCGTTAATCTCGCCCTGCGACTCACCAAATCCGGTCATACTATTTATCATAGCGATGCACTTTCAATTCGTATTGCGAACTTTTTTCGCACGATGAGATTACTCGCCGGGCAGGTTCACGTCGGCGTTTTCACTGCCGGCCTGGTCTGGAGCCAATGGCTGCTCCGGACTTTGCGGCTCGCCGCCTTTGCTCGTGTCTGGAGACACGGGGGCAGGCTGCCCCTGCTGGGCCGGGGCCTGCTGAGTTGTCTGGGGCTGGCCGGCGTCGAAATTACTGATACCTGGTTTGTAGAATTTGGCCATTACCACGGCGAGCGTCAAAAACACACCCGCAAGCGCTATCGTAACCCAGGTCAGAAAGTCGCCGGTCTTGGAGCCTAAAATTCCGCTTGCCCCACCGCCGCCGAACGCAGCGCTCAGCCCGCCGCCTCGGCCCTTCTGAATCAAAACGACTAACATCAGCACAACCGCGCAAATAACAAAGATGACCGCGACAAAACTCATAAAAAAACTTACTGCCAATATTGGAAGAACTGTCATATTTATTTCCTTTTACAAATAGCACACAGGAACAACTAAACGCTATACGTTAATTATCAGTTACACCGCCGCCTGAATCATCGCGGCGAAATCATCTGCCTTCAAGCTTGCTCCGCCGACCAGCAGGCCGTCTATGTCCTTCTGGCCCATCAGCTCTGCTGCGTTGCTCGGCTTTGCCGAACCGCCGTAAAGAATACGGGTCTCTTCAGCCAATTTGGCGTCATACATTTTCCCGAGCAGCTTCCTTATCAGGACATGTACCTCCTGGGCCTGCTGCGGCGTTGCGGTCAGGCCGGTTCCAATGGCCCAGACCGGCTCATAAGCTACAGTTATCGCGGAGACCTTCTCGGCGCTTAAGCCGGCCAGTCCCTTTTTTACCTGCCGCGTCACGACCTCTTCTGTCTTGGATGCTTTACGCTCTTCAATCAACTCTCCAACACAGAGTATCGGCAAAAGCCCGTTCATGATGGCAGCGGTAACTTTCTTGTTTATCAGCTCATCCGTCTCGCCGATGACGTGCCTGCGTTCTGAATGGCCGCACAAGGCATAAGTACAGCCGACGTCTTTCAGCATCGATGCGCTTATCTCGCCGGTAAAGGCGCCTTCTTTCTCGTAATAAATATCCTGGGCGCCGACGGCGATGCCCGAACTGTTAATGGCCTTAACCACCTGCTGCAAATACACAAAAGGCGGAAAGACCGCTGCGTGAACGCTGCCCTCGGCAATCGCCGGAGCTTTGGCGGCAATCGCCTTGACCAGCTCTGCGCTGGTGTGACTGTTCATATTCATTTTCCAGTTACCGGCTACGAATGGCTTTCTCATAAAACTCACGATACTCTCCTAAATAATAAGTTACAAGCTATAAAACGTAATCTCAATCTAACGACGGCTTACGCCATCAAAGCAATTCTGTTGCCCTCGGAAAACTTCCTAATATCGAAAGCTGCAGGCAATGCTCGCGGGCCTCATCCAGACCTTTCTGTACCCGTTCATCCATTCTGTGTCCGAGGAAATCCATAAAGAAATAATATTCCCACTGCCTTTTTTTGCTCGGCCTGGATTCTATATTTGTCAGGTTGATACCGTATTTTTTGAAGACATCGAGTACATCAGACAGCGCCCCTGCTTTATGGGCAGTGCTGAACAAAATAGCGGTCTTGTCCTCGCCGGTCGACTTCGCGTCCTCTCGCCCGATTACCAAAAATCGGGTTACGTTGTTGACATTGTCCTCGATATTTTCACAGACAACCTTCAGCCCATATAACTCCGCTGCGACGGCTGAACCAATCGCTGCCGCCTTCGGCTCGCCCATTGCCAACTGAGCGGCTTTGGCGCTGGAGGCGACAGAAACAGTTTGAATTTCCTTGAGAGTCGAGCTTAGCCAATTTCGGCACTGGACGAATATCTCCGGCTTCGAGTAAATCTTCTCTATCTTGTTCAGCGGGCAATTAGCCAGCAGACTATGGTGAATCGCCATCAGGACCTCGGCGCAAATCTTCACATCGAAATCTACCAGCGCATCAAGCGTTTCTATTACGCCGCCGCCGGTGGTATTTTCTATCGGGACAAGACCCAAATCGCAATGCCCCTTGCTGACCTCATCAAAGATGCTTCTGATATCAGTCAGCGGTTCATACTCGACACTCTGGCCGAACTTGAGCATTGCCGCGGTATGGCTGAAGCTGCCGCCGGGCCCGAGGTAGCCGATACGCAGCGACCTTTCCAGAGCGAAAGAGCCGCTCATCAGTTCGCGCCAAATCGCTGTCAGGCACCTGTCCGGCAGCGGACCTTCATTGGCTCCGGTAATCGTGGCAAAAACCTCTTTTTCCCTGTCCGGAGAATAAATGGGCTTGCCGGATTCGTTCTTTAGCTTGCCTATATCCACAACCACGCGCGCACGCTCATTGAGCAGCTTTACGAGCTGGAGGTCGAGTTGATTAATTTGATTTCGCAGTTCTTCGAGCGACATAAATATATAACAAGCGAGCAGGGACTTAGCCGTTTTGGTATAAAAACCATTGTATCTAACAAAATTTTGCTCTTGCGTCAATGAATTTGGCGTATTTAGATATGAATTGAGCAACAAAAGGCGAAAAAATGCAAAAAATCCGAAAAACCGTCATTCCGAGCGAGCGTAGCGAGTCGAGGAATCTGTTGATTTTGGTGAAATATACGATTTTTAAGACTAAATGGGGCTATTTCGGCCTTGCCGCTACTGATAATGGGCTTTTGCGGACCTGTTTACCCCCGTCGTCTTGCTTCGCCTGCCCCCGCGTCTCCCGACGCGAGTCGGGGCGGCGGGCCGAGGCGAAGCAGCGGGGGCCGGCAGCGGGGCGGGAAAAGGTCAAATCACAGCTTTTGTGTTATTTCCCATCCGCCCGGTATGATAAAGACCTTTTCAGGACGATTCAAAAACAGATAACTGCTTATTTTGAAGGGGATTATGTAGATTTCAGAGATGTTCCCGTTGTTCTTAATACAGGCGCATTTACAATGCGGGTTTTGGAGGCGTGCAGAAGCGTAAGGTTCGGCCAGATAGTTACTTATGGTCGATTGGCTGAATTGGCCGGCAGGCCCGGCTCCGCAAGGGCGGTCGGCATGGCACTTGCCAAAAATCCCCTGCCTTTGATAATTCCCTGTCACAGAATAGTTTGCGCTGATGGCTCCCTCGGCGGGTTTTCTGCTTTCGGGGGAATTGGGTTGAAAAAAAGGTTGCTGGAGTTAGAGGCACGCTCCTTAAAATAGGCGATTTGGGTAAGGTGGGGTAGCACCAAACGCGCATGTTCTGGTTTTGAGACGCGCAAAGACTTACAATACTTTACAACAACTTACAATAGTTTACAAAAACCACATCGAAATTTACAAAAACTTATGCAAAACTTACAACAATTTTTTAGCTATATGCGCATTTGATTGAAATTTAATTAGCCACAGATTTCACGGATTGCACAGATTCATCTGGCCACAAAAAGGCACAAAAAAGTTAACCACGGATTAACACGGATTTTTTTTAGCCACAAAGTCACCAAGACACGAAGAAGTTTAACCACGAATGAACACGAATAGACACAAATTTATTGAGCCACAAAAAAGCACAAAAAACATCCGCCTTCGTCGGATCAGACTACGGCGAGACAGGCAAAGAAAAATTAACCACGAATTCACACGAAGGGACACGATTTTTTAGACGCTGATTTCGCAGGTTGCACAGAGGTTTGTTAGACACCACAGATCCGTTCAGGATGACAAGGTCATTTTTTGGTGTTGGCGGATTGGTCTCTAGTCCTTTTGACTAATCAAAAGGACTACGAGCGTTTTATATGCCGGATGGTTTTTTGGTGAGGGGGTTGGGAAGCGGGGTTTTTGGACGATGGCGATTTTAGGGGGAGGTCTTTAGACGCAGATTTCGCAGGTTACGCAGACTTTTTTATTTGGCCACAGAGGTCACAGAAAACACAGAGAATTTTTCGACACAGATTCACACTGTATTTGCTCGACTTGGTGTTCTTGACAAACCCTGCTTATTAAGCGAGCTTAGTCGCAGGATTCGTCATCGTACACAAGGCCATCTCGATGGCCTTCTTGTGAAGCTGACTAAAAAAGAGAAAGAGCTAACCACGTGGCGCAAGCCATCCCAAGGGGATGATGAACACCCCCGCTGCCCCTGCCGTTTTGCTTCGCAAAACGAAGCAGCTGGGGCAAGACGCGGGGGCTGCGCAGAGCTGCGCGGATTACGCAGAGGTTTGGCCGGGATGTGTTCTCGACAAAGCTTGTGCTCTCCCTGAGGGATCCGCCAAGTCCTCGTCTCGTCCACCTGGCAGCGCAGCTGCCTTGCCTTGTCAGGCTTCCGGCCTTAAAACAGTGGTTTGTTAGACACCACAGATCCGCTTAAGATGACAAGGTCATTTTTTGGTGTTGACGGATTGGTCTCTAGTCCTTTTGATTAGTCAAAAGGACTACGAGCATTTTATAAACGTAAGGGTTTTTTTAGGGGGGGAATTTAAGTTAGTCGATAGTCTCTGGTCGTTAGTCGGAGGAGTCGCCGGACAGCGGATTTCTTTATTGACGGATTGGAGAATTTGGGGGTTGATAAGTGGTTCGTGATGATTTATAGTTAGTTTGGCGGCAAAAACCTACAAAAGAAAAATGTCGACAGCGGATTGAAAAAAGGGAAGGATTCGGTACACTTAAAGACCAATTATGAGAGAGTTAA
>Ga0315276_10000422_pt1 | contig 36348 bp, 29 predicted proteins | sample YL17G05_0_MG_FD_204542 | JGI IMG/M metagenome (GOLD analysis project Ga0315276, IMG submission 204542) | Sediment microbial communities from Yellowstone Lake, YNP, Wyoming, USA - YL17G05_0 | ecosystem: Environmental > Aquatic > Freshwater > Lake > Sediment | place: USA: Wyoming | collected...
GCCATCCCCGACCCGCGACGACGGCCGGAGGACGATTCGCCGGTTTCCGGCCAACCTGCTTCGCGGCACGGTCGGCATCTTCAGCACCGACAACATCAAGCCGCTCCTGATTGGCGGAGGGGCGACGGGAATCGGAGCGTTCTTCGACGATGAGGTGGCGGATTGGATCGCCGATCCGGATCACGGCTTCGGGAAGTCGTTCGAATCCGGCGCCAGCCCGGCCGTGATTGGCGGCGTCGTCGCCGTCCTGTTCGCGACGGGGCGCACGGTTGACGGGCCCCGCTACCGTGCGATGACGTACGACATGGCGCACGCCTTCCTGATCAACGCCGGCTACACCACGCTGTTGAAGGAAGTGGTCCAGCGCGAGCGGCCGAACGGCGAAGACAACCTGTCCTTCCCCTCCGGACACGCGTCCAACGCCTTCACCCTGGCGGCCGTCGCCGAACGGCATTACGGCTGGAAGGCGGGAGTCCCAGCGTATACGCTGGCGAGTCTCGTGGCCGTGTCGCGGCTTCAGCGGAACAAGCACTATCTCAGCGACGTGATGGCCGGCGCGACGCTCGGCTACATCGTCGGGCGGACTGTCGTGAGGGTCAACGGGCGACCGCTCGATGCTCCACGAGGACCGCAATTCAGCCTCTCGCCGGTGATCACCAAGCACAGTCGCGCGCTCGTCGCCGGGGTCGCGTTCTAGGCGCCGGATCCCATCGTGAAGGCGGAAGGCCGAATGCGAGCGATCGGCACCCCGAGCCGAAGCATCGCTAGGCTACAGGGCGTGACTCCAGTCTCGAGCACGCAATCCCGCCGGGACGGCCACCTGTTCGTATGGGCGGCGACGTACGTGTTCGTCGCCGCATGGTCTGTGTTCGCCGCACTGCCGGCGGCCCAGCCCGCGGGTGGCGTCCGCTGGGTGTGGTCGGGCGGCGGCCGAGTTCGACCTGACGATCACTCTGCGCCGGGCGCTATGAGGGTGCGACCAGCGTTCGCGCGTTCGCGACGCGTTCGCGAAGGCCATTGCCTTTGTAGGAGGACGCTGCTAGCATCCTGCCGACCGTAGCACCGCCTCGCGGCCGGAAGGCGCGAGCCGCACCCCACGGACTCTCGTCTGCCCCTTGACGCATCGTTTACCAAGCAGCCTGGCGACACAAGCGCACCCGCACGAAGTGACATCCAGGCCGTTTCGATGAGAGGCGATGCCCGGAAGGCGCCGCCGAGGACATGAGGACCGACATGAACATGAAGAACGCGTTTCGGGTGGCGGCCGGTATCCTGGCGCTCGGCCTGGCGGGCGCCGCGTTTGCTCAGGCGCCCGCGCCGGCGCAGGCACCGGCGCCGGGGCAGCGCGGGATGGGCGCTCCCCAGGGACCGCGAGTGGTCTCGCCGGAGATCCTTCCCGACAAGCGGGTCACCTTCAGGCTGCTGGCGCCCAGGGCGGGCACCGTGGTGCTGAACGGCAACTGGGACATGGGCATCAACATCCCGATGACCAAGGACGAGGGGGGCATCTGGTCGGTGACCGTGGGCCCGCTCGGCGAGCAGCTGTGGGCCTACTCCTTCAACGTCGACGGCCTGAAGGTGATGGATCCGGGCAACGGCGAGTACCAGCGGGACGGCCAGCGGTACGACAACCTCCTCATGATCACCGGGCCGGAGTCGGACTCGTGGACGTTCAAGCCGGACATCCCGCATGGCACCGTGTCGGCGGTCTGGTACTCGTCGGCCATCCTGAAGCAGGCGGGCCGCCGGATGTACGTCTACACGCCGCCGGGCTACGAGTCGGGCACGGCGAGGTACCCGGTGTTCTACCTGCTGCACGGCGGCGGCGGTGACGAGGATGCCTGGATCAACATGGGCCGCGCCAACATCATCCTCGACAGCCTGATCGCGGCGGGCAAGGCGAAGCCGATGATCGTGGTCATGCCCAACGGCAACGCGACCCAGATCGTGTCGCAGGGCTACGCGTACGGCCCGACGCCGCCCGTGAGGGCGGCCGTGGCGCCGGCACCGCCGCCGGTGCAGGCGACGCAGGGCCTCGCGCGCGGAGGCCAGCCCGGCGCGCCTGCCCCTGGTGCCGCGCCCGCTCCCGGCGCTCCCGCGGCTGCTCCGGGCGCGGCCCCGGCGCCCCGTCCTCCGCAGGTCTACGAGGGGTCCTATCCCCACAGCCTGGTGGCGGAGATCATCCCGTTCATCGAGAAGCACTACCGCGTGCAGCCCGGCAAGGACAATCGGGCGATCGCGGGCCTCTCGATGGGGGGCGGCCACACGACCATGGCCACGAACAACAACCCCGGCGCGTTCGGGTGGATTGGCGTGTGGAGCGCGGGCGGCCAGGACACGCCGGAGTTCGCCGCGGCCCTCACGAGAGTCAAGGACGCCGGCGTGAAGCACTACTGGATCGGCGTCGGCACCACGGACTTCGCATTGAAGGGGTCGGAGACGCTCAAGCAGGTGGCGGAAAAGGTCGGCCTGCCGATGTCGTATCACACCGCGCCAGGGGCGCACTTCTGGTTCATCTGGCGGCAGTTCCTGAGCGAATTCGCCCCGATCCTGTTTCGCTGACGTCTGGGCCCATTCCCGCGGCTGATCGGGAATGGGCCCCAAGCACTTTATGGACCTCGACGCGAAGATCATGGCGGGCACCGCGCCGGAAGCACCAATTGCCGACGGCCCGAACTACGATCGGTGGAACGACACGATGACCCGCTACCGCGAGCACTTCGCGTCCGTCGTCTATACGAAGACCGTGCCGACGAAGTAGCTCCGCTCGGTCCCTCGCGAGCGCCTCCGAGGAAGGCCTTAAGCTACCTCTTGCGGAGGATCTGATCCAGGAGCTGGTACCGGGGGCGCGCCTCCGGGACGGCACCCGAGTCCACGTCCAGGCGCATGACCTGGAAGCCGCCTGCGCTGTAGGCCGGCCATGCCGGCAAGCCGGGACCGTTTGGATCACCCGTCTTGATGAAGTTGGCGAAGTAGCTCTCCATCACCTGCGAGAGCTTGAAGTCGCCAGGCTCCCAGGCGTAGTGCGTGTTGGTGGCGAGGTTGCCCAGCGCGTATTCGATCTCCGCCGAGTGCACGGCGCCGCGCCACCTCGGCGGCGCCGTCGATCCGGGGGCATTCGTGATGATGCCGCCGGCCGTCCCCGGCGTCTGGTTCGCGGCACCGAGGAACCTCGGCCGCGGGCGCGTGAAGAACCACCGGTAGACGGGCTTCCCCGACGAGAGCCGGTGGCCTTCGGCAAGACGCCACATGTTGTAGCCCATTCCCCGATCGGTGGCCAGCGTCTGAGCGGCGTCGAGTACCTCTGCCTCGCTCGAGCCCGCGGGGTAGAGCGCCAGGATCCGGTCGCGGTCGGCTCCGAACTCCTTCGCCGCCGCCGCCTCGTATCCCTGGGGCGTCGCGGGGTTGTCGCCAAGCAGCGACCTGGCGGTCCGGTCCTCGGAGACCCACCCCGTCAGCAGCGGGACATGCGACTGCTTTCCGGCATCCACGTAGTCGACGAGGTCGCCTGCGGGCACGATGTAGCCGTCACCGAGCGCCTCGAAGCGCGCCCAGGCAGGCTGTTCGGTGATGGCGAGCAAGGATGCGGCGGGGATGGCACGCAGTTCCTTGATCGACGAGGCCCCGGCCGCGCGCATGAACTCGAGCCCCCGCTTCTCTCCATCCACGAGCGAGGGAGGCCTGGTCCCCTGCACAATGCTGCCGCTCTCCTGGATGGCGCCGGCGAACAGGCCCTTTGAGAGGGGAGAGAGCAGCTGGACGCTGACCGATCGCGACCCGGCGGACTGCCCGGCGATGGTGACGCGCGCCGGATCTCCACCGAAGGCGGCGATGTTCGCCTGCACCCACTTCAGCGCGGCGTGCTGGTCGAGGAATCCGTAGTTGCCCGACGCGTGGTACGAGGCTTCGGCGGTCAGCTCCGGATGAGCCATGAACCCGAAGACCGAGACCCGGTAACTGATCGTGACCGAGACGATCCCTTTCGAAGCCATGCTCTCGCCGTCGTAGCGCAGTTCGGAGCCGTCGCCGGCGACCAGTCCGCCGCCGAAGAAGTAGACCAGCACCGGAAGCTTCTCGGCTGCGGACTGTGCGGGCGTCCAGATGTTGAGGTAGAGGCAGTCTTCGCTCATGCCCGTGTTCCGGAACTCCATGTCGCCGAACACCGGCCGCTGCATGCAGTTCGGGCCGAACGCCACCGCCTGTCGCACGCCCTCCCAGGGCTTCACCGGCTGCGGCGCCTTCCAGCGCAACTCGCCGACCGGTGGCGCGGCGAACGGGACCCCGCGGAACACGCGGATGCCCGCCGTGGTGGCGGTGCCCTGGATCACGCCGTCGGTGGTCTTCACCTGATCGGCGGCCATCGCAGCTTGGCCAAGCGTCAAGCCGAGCACGGTCAGGAGCGCGCGGAGACTCATTCTGTTGATTGGCGTCATGTTCCGACTCCCCCCAGAAAGCCCCCATCGTCTGGAGCCTTGGAGCGCTCGTCCACAGCCGCACCGCCTTGTAGTCGATGTACAAGCGGTGCGGCATGGCTGCTTCTGAACCCGGATCCGGGTGCTACATTCTGCGCGCGGGCGCGGGCAGCAGCGACACCAGCTTGTCGTCGCGCAGCGGGTAGCACTGGCTCACCGTGTCGAACACCATGGCGTTCGGTGTCTCAGGCGTGTAGGGCTTGAATTCGAGGCCCGGCTGGCCCGGATTGCCCGTGCGGGCGAAGTTGAGCCACGCGGTCGACACCTTGTCCTGCAGGGCGAGGGCGGCCGGCGCCCCGCCGGTCGCGATCCTGATCTGCGGCACGCCGAGCAGCGTCCGGCGGTTCAGGGTACCTGGCAGATCCTCCGGCGACCGATTCTCCATAGGGTCTCCTCGCTCACCTCTCCACGTGTGCTCCGAATCTCGTTACTCTTCGTTTCCGGTCTTTCCGAACACTTCCACGATGGTTGCCGTCACGTTGCCGACGTTCTTGAACGTGTGCCGCGCCGTGCCCTTGAAATGGAGCACCTGGCCCGGTTCCACCTCTATCGGCGCTTCTCCCTCGAAGGTCAGAACAAGCTTCCCCGTCACAAGAGTGAACACGATCCACTTGACGGCGTCGTGGGAGTGCATCCTGCGCGTCGCGCCGGGCTCCGCATAGTCGCGCAGCACCGTGAATTCAGCCTGATTCATGACGACCATCGAGGAAATGCCGGGATCGCCGGCCACAGGCCGGGCCTTCTCCGCGCCCCCGACAGCCTGCGCCCAGCCCGCGGGCGCCAGCACGGTCAACAGGGCACCCACGGCGAGCATACCCACGGCATGGCGCTTCCGATTCCTCATGATCGACTCTCCTTCGGGGACCACCGAAGTCCCGTCCAGGCCCGACAGCTGCACAGCACGGGTGGCGTTGTGCGGGAAGCCAGGGCCGGCCGCTGTCGGCCGGCCCCAGGGGCGCCAGTTGTCATCATGCCGGCCGGGCAGTCTTCCCGTCCCAGGCGAACATCTTCTTCTGACGAACCGACATCACGGCGAGCAGCGTCGGCAGTGTCGAATTGAAGCCGACATCCATCGAGCACGCGGTGTTCCTGTTGCGCGACTTGACGCAATCCAGGAAGTTGCGGGTGTGACGCACGGTGGCCGATCCGAACCTGGAATCGGGATTCTCCGACATCCCCTCGGGATCCATGTTTCGTTCCGCCGGCAGCGGGGCCGGCGGCGGCTCGGCCGGCGCAGGTGCCCCGGGGCGGGGCCGGCGCACGACCGGCTTCAGGTCATACCCGTAGCGATTCACCAGCACCACGGCCTTCTGCCCGTAGAACCAGTTGCCGTACAGGTCCGACATCCCCAGGTCGGGCGAACCAGGCGGCGTGGCATTGGCGAAGGTGGCGACGAAGTTGTCGTACTTCCACGTGACCGAGAACGTGTCGGGCGCCCGTTCCGGATCCTCGACGCCGGACGAATAGACGGATGACGCGCTCGACAGCAGCGGGCCCTTCGTGTCGGCGTTCATGTACCAACACATCGCGTCGGTCAGATGAACGCCCCAGTCGGTGATCGAGCCCCCGCCGTAATCCCACCACGACCGCCAGTTCAGGCGGCTGGGCACAAACGGCTTGCGAGGGGCAGGCCCCTGGAACATCTCCCAATCGAGGTCGGGCGGCGGCGTCTCCGGTTTCTCAGGCGGACGCGCGGGGCCACCTCCGCCGGGGAACAGCAGCACGCAGTGGTTGATGTTGCCGATGTGCCCCTCTTTGATCTTCTTGGCCCAATCCTCGAAGTGCTGCCAGCTGCGCTGCTGGCAGCCGAGCTGCACCACCTGCTTGCTGTTGCGGCACGCCTCCGTCATCTGGATGGCCGCTTCCAGCGTGTTCGAGATCGGCTTCTCGCAGCAAATGTCCTTGCCCGCTTTGAGCGCCTCGATCACCATCGGGTTGTGCCAGTGGTCCGGCGTCGTGATCAGGACCGCGTCGACGTCCTTGTTGTCGAGGACGCGCCGGTAGTCGCCGACAGCGGTCATCCTGGCGCCGGAGTCGGCCACGAACTTGTCCAGACGGCTCTTCCGGACGTCGCAGCCTGTCACGAACACGACGTCCTTGTTGCGCATGAAGGACTGGTAGACCTGGTTGCCCCGCGTGCCCGTGCCGATGACGCCCATCTGCACCCGGTCGTTGGCGCCAAGAACGGAGCGCGGCACGGCAAGGCCGGCCGCCAGGATCTTGATGAAGGTGCGACGATCCTCCATCCGGTTGCTCCTCTCCTCTCCGACGAGGCCCCGAATCTCAGGGCAGCTCCTTGATGCCGATGTTCCTCCAGCGCCAGAACCCTGCCTGGACCCATCTGTTCCCGCCGTGTATCTGGATCGCGATCGGTCCCGAGACCACGCCGCCCTCCGCCCGGTTGGTCTTCTCCTGGGTGTCGGTGACGACCTGATCGTTGATCCAGACCTTCATCCTCCCCTACCTCGACTTCAGCTTCCTGACCTGAATTGGCTTCCGGCCCCTCGGCGCCGGCTGGAACATGTCCTTCCGCGTCAGTCCGAGCTCCTTGGCGGTGGCGATCGACCAGTCGATCGGATTGATCCTCGCGCCCTGACTGCTCGCGCCGAAGGAGAACTTGATACCTTCCTCCTTGGCCATCTTCAGGAACGGCATGGTGGGCGTTTTGACGGCGGAATCAATCTCGACAGCGGTGTTGGTGTTCTTGAGGGTCGCGATCACCCGGCGCACGCGCTCCTCTGTCCACATCTCGTCGAGCTGGGGCGAGAACTTGCGCGTCACCCACATCGGATGCGACCAGATGTCGAGCGGCGTCGTCTCCAGGATCTCGATGATCCAGTCCACGTACCACTTCATGAACGCCTCGGCATCGTCGCCGGGGTCGTACTCGCGCGAGAACGCCTTGATGCGCTTCCCGTTGGCGTCGCGGACCGTCCAGGAGTCCGTCAGCACGTAGTCGAGCTGGGAGAACACTTCCTTGGAGAAACACCCGACCCAGTCGATCCACTCGGCCTGCACGCCGATGTAGACGCCCTTGCCCTGGAGCTTGGCGATCCAGTCCAGCAGGTCCTTGTCGGTCGACAGCACGATGGGGTACTGGTTCTCCTTCGTGCCGCAGTGCTCGAGGATGCCGTACTTCACGCCCGTCTGCCTGGACGTCTCGACGACCTGGTCGATCGTCATGGCGTTGAGATGAACGTGGTAGTCCTCGAGCGGGAAGTCTAGGCCGGTCGGGGCGGTCGTCTGGACCAGCGCGGACAGCGGACGCGCGCCTGCGATGAGGCCCGCCGCCGCTCCGGCCAACAGTTCCCTTCTCGTACAGTCGCTCATCGGAGTCTCCCGGCGATGTCCGGAAGCCGGGAGCCTCGGGCTCCCGACTTCCGGCCTCGGCCATCCTAGACGGGAACCGCCTTGCTCCCGTCCCAGCGGTACGCACGGCCTTCCTTGACGGCCAGGCGTCCGAGCAGGCAGGGAAGCGTGACATGGAAGCCGACGGTCGTGATGTCCGCGACCGGGCTCTTGCGCGACTTGACGCAGTCCAGGAAGTTCCGGGCATGCGCGATCGTGTGCGGATCGTTCTCGTAGGCCTCTTCCTGCCGGCAGATCTTTCCCTCGATCGGCGGTGGTGGTGGCGTCTGGGGCGCGGCTGGCGCCGCACCAGCCCGAGCGCCTGCCCCCGGCGCGCCAGCCGGTCGTGGCGGCGGCTGCCGTCTCTGCGGAACCGGCAGGATGCGGTAGCCGGCACGGTTCACGTGCAGCACACCCTTCTGGCCGTAGAAGTAGTTGCCATTCAGAGGGAACTCTCCGGAAGGCACCGGCGTCTGGATGTTGGTGAACGTCATCAGAAAGTCGTCGTACTGCCACGCGGCGGTGAAGACGTCCGGGAACTGCTCGGGATCCTTGGGGAAGGCCACGTACTGCGCCGAGGCGCTCGTGAAGATCGGCGGCTTGTTGTCGGCCTTCATGGCCAGCAGGGCGATGTCGGTCAGGTGCACGCCCCAGTCGGTCATCAACCCGCCGCCGTACATGTAGAAGGTGCGCCAGCGGAGGTAGCTCGGCGAGAACGCCTTCCGCGGAGCCGGCCCCTGGAACATCTCCCAGTCGAGGTCCTCCGGCACCGGCGCCGTCGGCTGCAGCACGCTGCCGTAGTTGCCCGGCTGGTTCAGCACGCAATGGGAGACCTTGCCGATGTAGCCCTCCTGGATCAGCTTCACGCACTCCTGGAAGTGCGAGCCGCTGCGCTGCTGCACCCCGAGCTGCACGACCCGCTTGTACTTCTTGGCGGCCTCGACCGCCATGAGGGCATCCTCGATCGTGTGCGTCATCGGCTTCTCGACGTAGGCGTCCTTGCCCGCCGCGCACGCCTGCGCCACGATGGGGCCGTGCCAGTGGTCAGGCGTCGTGACGAGAACGGCGTCGATGTCCTTGCGCTCGAGGATGCGCCGGTAGTCGCCGTATCCCTGGACCTTGCCGCCGATGGCCGCCGTCGCCTCCTCGAGCCTCGTCCTCCTGACGTCACAGGCGGCGACGAATTCGCAGTCGGGATGCGTCATGAAGAACCGGGTGACCATCTGACCGCGGGTCCCGGTCCCGATGACCGCCATGCGGATCTTCTCGTTCTGGCCGAGCACACTGCGCGAGGTCGAGGCTGCCGCGGCCGTCATGGCCATGGTCTTCAGGAACGTCCGTCTGTTCTCCATTCGAGTTCTCCTCCCAGCAACGATCTCAATTCACCTTTGGGTGAGGCTTCGTGCTGCCTTCAGTCCTCCCCAGCACCCACTTCACACCCTCGAGGTAGTGTTTGCGGACCATCGGGTCCTCCCAAGCCTCCTTCGTGTGTCCGAGGCTGGAATAGAACACGCGACCCTTCCCGTACATCTTGGCCCACGCGATCGCCTGGTCCTTGTCTTCGCGGGTGCTCTTGACGCCGTACTGCGGCTTCTCGTAGTCGAGCTTGCTCTCATCCATTCGCATCAGCACGTTGACCTTGTCGCGCGACCACTGTTTGGGCGAGTACATCTCGTCGAACAGCTTGAGGTACTTGGGGAAGTGCTGCGTCGCCGGGAACGTCTGATCCTCGACGATCACCGGCGCGTCGAACGTGCCCCAGGGATGCGCCTGGAACCACCCGCCGACCATCTCGGCGTATTCCGGCCAGTCGTAGTTCGCGTCCAGTGACGCGTGCACCACCACCAGCCCCTTCCCGTCGTCGCGAACGAACGAGAGGAGCGCCTGCTTCTGCTCATCGTTCAGATTCCAGGCCCCGGTGCAATTGACGAGCACGAGGGCATCGAAGAAGGGGAGCGAGTGGCCTTCGCCGCGGTAGTTGTCCGTCTTGGTGACCCACTCCATGTCGGTTCGGATTTCCGTGTCAAAGACGGCGGATTCCTTCCCGAGATTCCAGAACATGGCCAGACCGTTGGACGTCGAGCCGTGGTGGTACCCCCTCGTCATGCCGAGGACCAGAACGTGCTTGATGGGTGCCGGGGCGGGGCCGCCGCGGCCGCCGGGAACCACTTGCCTGGGCTGGCCGCCCCGGCCGGCCGGCACTCCGCCAGGCGGCGCCTGCCCAGGCTGGGCGCCGACGCCAGGCGGGGTCTGGGGGGCGGCCTGCGGGTTCTGAGGGGCCTGCTGCGGCGTCTGCGCCGGCAACGCGCCGGTCATCAAGACCAGGGAGCCGACGAACGCAACGACGAAGACTGGAAGCCAGATCTCGGACTTTCGCATGGAATCTCCCTTCGACTGTACGCGCAAGGCCAGGACTACTTTCGCGGCGCGTCCGGCAACTCCTTCACCGCGATCACTCTCCACCGCCAGAACCCTGCAGGGCGCCAGCGTTCCCCACCGTGGATCTGGATGGCGATCGATCCTTCAGTCGCCCCATTGGTGGCGTGATTCTCCGTGTCGGTCCCCTGGAACATGATCTCGTCATTGAGCCACGTGGTGATGCGGGGCGGGTTCCCCTCGATCCGCGCGCGCACGGCATTCCACGCTTCCCGCTTCCAGGCCTTCTGCCAGTTCTCGGTCCGCCGTGTCTGGATCTCCTGGCGCTGCTCCGGCGTGAGATTCGCCCAGGCCGGTCCGTTCATGTTCACGCCCGTCAGCCGCTCGCCGTACACGCCGGCCACCATCGTGCCCCCCGGCAGGTAGTCGAGCATGACCTGGTAGCCGCCGCCGTCTTCGTCCGTCCAGAAGAACAGCCCGCTGTCGCAGCCCCAGTCCGGCTTGACCTCCATGTAGACTTCGACATTCTTGTACTTCTTGTCGGTCATCAGGATTCCGCCTTGGCCGAACGGCTGCTGCGTTCCAACGATCATGCCGTGCAGGACGTGATAGTCGGGCGTGGTGCCGTGGTGATTCGTCTTGCTGATGTGCCAGCCAGTGAGGTCCTTCCCGTTGAAGATGGGCGTGAAGCCCACCGGGACCTTGGGCAGCGACTCCTCGTTCGTCGTCGGCACGGCCACCGCGCCGCGCCCCGGCCCTCCTCCGCGGCCGCCCGCCTGCGCACCGGCCTGGCCGGCGGCCTGTGGCGCGCCCTGACCGGCGGGTGCGGGCGGCGCCTGAACGGCGCCCTGTGCGGCACCCCGCTGCCCAGGCGGCTGCTGCTGGGCGAACAGCGGAACCATGACCACGGCGAGCGCGAGCACGCCGGCGAGCACCAGAATCTGCTTCTTCATCATTGCTCTCCTCGAATCTAAGAGACACTCATCGGCGAATCACGTGAGCCTGAGTTCCCAGCCCTTCCGCACCGTCGGCCTCAAGTACTTGTTGGCCTCCTCGCTGTTGGTGAAGCGCATGTTCCTGGCATCCCAGAGCAGCTTGCCGGGGACGCGCAAGGCCACCGCGCCCAGCGCCAGCCACTCGATGTACCGGCAGGCCACCGCGAACTCCGACGCCCCAGGCGTGCCGCCCTTGCAGGCGCGGATCCAGTCCTGCTGGTGATTGATGCCGCGCAGGAGCACCTGCGGCGGGAGGACGTAGTCGGCCCACCTGGAGGCGGGAAGCAGCCAGACGCCTTCGCCGCGGCTGCCTGTCGCCATGTAGCCCTTGGAGCCGACGAACACAGTTCCGTTGCCCGGACCGCGATCGGCCGAGTCGGAGCCCCCGCGAGCGCCACCCGCTCCGGCTGCTCCGCCGCGAGCGCCGGCGCCCCGCCCGGCGCCCTGCGGCGTTGGGCGCGGAACCCTCTGCCCGCGCGCGTCCAGCTGGGGCCCGACCAGGAGCATGCCGTCCCCGCCTCCCAGGAACTGGCGGTTCTTGTCCGCGGCAAGATTGCCCATCGGCGGCAGCAGTGGCTCGCCGTCCGCCATGCCCGGCGGATTCTGGAAAGCTCCGCGCATGGCCTGGTAGGCGTGGATGGTCACCGGGGGCATGTTGCCGCGGGCCGGGAACTCGTAGATGACTTCGTCGCTGGCGGGCCAGCGAAACGTGTTTCGCTCCACCACGTTGACGGCTTCGACGCTGGTCGGGGCGGCGAGATCGAGCCGCAGCGCCAGGTGCGCCGGCCCGAGGCAGTGAACCAGCCAGTCGCCGAGCGTTCCTCCGCACGAGAAGTCGATGAAGCTTCGCCAGCGCAAGTAGTCCGCATTGAAGGCGCGCGGCGACGCCGGCCCCAGCCACAGGTCCCAGTCGAGCCCGGCGGGCACCGGCTGCTCAGGAGGACCGCTGGCGGGATAGCCCAGGGCCCCCGCGCCTCCGCCGGTCCAGGAGTGAACCTCGCGGACCTCGCCGATCTCGCCCGACCAGAGCATCTCGCAGGCCGTCTTCGTGCCCTCGTGGCTGAAGCCCTGGTTGCCCATCTGCGTGGCAACCTTGTACTTCAACGCGGCGGCGGCGAGCAGCCGAGCCTCCCAGACGGTGCGCGTCAGCGGCTTCTCGCAGTAGACGTGCTTTCCCCGCTGCATGCACTCGAGGGACATGTGCGTGTGCCAGTGGTCCGGGACCGCGATCATCACGGCGTCGAGGTTCTGGCCCTCCGCGTCGAGCATCCTGCGATAGTCCTTGTACTTCCTCGCTTTCGGATACAGCTCGTAGGTCTGGGCGCCCTTGTTGTCGTCAACCTCGCAGAGCGCCACGATGTTCTCGCTGGCGGCGGCGCCCGGCAGAATCTGCGGTCCCCTCATGCCGAGACCGATGCAGGCGATATTCAGCTTCTCGTTGAACGACTTGTACCCCAACGCCTTCAGCGAAGGCTGGCTGCCGAAGCCCACCCTGGGGACGATTCCGGCCAGCAGCGTTCCGTAGAAGAAATGACGCCTGGAGAACCGAAAGCCACTCATCGAAGCCTCCCGAGTCGACCGAGGTATCGGAGCTGCCTGACACCAGTCAGCACCACCGAGAAGGGGAGCGTGCGGGACGGATTCTACATCCGAGTGCCGGAATTGCAGATGGCTGCGCGCAGGTGTCGTCACGTAGGCGCCGGTGGAAGCGATCGGTGTCGGGTCGCGAACCTCGAGCTGGCCTCGCGGAGCGCGGCCACGTCGGCCGGCCTCAGGCGCCAGCCAGCGGCGCCGGCGTTTTCCGAAGCCTGCGCGGCGCTAATCGCCCCTGGAATCGGCAATGCGCCCTGGCAGATCAACCAGTTGAGTGCCACTTGGTTCCCCGTGCGGTTCCCGTTGGCGCGCCCGATCTCGTGGAGGAGCCTGACGAGCGGCCCGAGATCCGAGAGGAGCGGTCCGCGAAAGCGGAGTCGGCGCACGCCAGGCGGCGGTACGTCCGGCGTGTACTTGCCCGACAGGACGCCTGTAGCCAGCGGCCTGTATGCGATAAGCTTCACGTTCAGCTCACGGCAGGCGTCGAGCACGCCGTTGGACTCCACGCCTCGCCGCAGCAGGCTGTACTCCACCTGATTCGAGGCGAGCCTTACGCCGCGGGCGGCGAGCCGCTCGAACGCCGTCCGCATCTGCGGCGCGCTGTAGTTGGAGACACCCACTTCCAGGACGAGACCCTCCGCCACGGCTGCTGCGAGCGGCTCCATCCAGAAGCCGGGGGAGCGCGGTCCGATCGGCCAGTGGATCTGGTAGAGCGCCACCCGATCCGCGCCCAGCCTCGCCAGGCTTGCCCGCAGTGCGGCAAGCAGCTGGGACGTGGCGAGGCGCCAGGGGTACGGGAAGAACTTGGTCGCAATCGAAACGGCCTGGCCCGACTCGGCGACGAAGCGGCCGAGGAGCGACTCGGATCGCCCGAAGCCGTAGATCTCCGCGGTGTCGAAGAACCGGACTCCGGAGGCGATCGCGGCGTCGAACGCCGCCCTCAGATCGGCGTCCCGATAGACACGGCCGTAACGCCAGGCACGTGTGTCGCCCCACGCCGAGGTCCCCGCGCCGATTTCGAATGCGTCGAGCGGCGAGTGCACTGCCAAGCGGCACCTTCGCTGCGTCTGCAGATGCGCAGACACCGAATTGAGCGAGCCTAGCGCTTGTAGGTTGCCGATTCCCCGGTCCGGCCGTTGGTCACCGTCATCGTCCCGTTCGCTTCAGCGGAGATCTTGATCCAGTTGCCGTCGGTCGAGTCCTGGAGGTTGGCAAGGAACGCGTCAGGCGGATTGTCGCCGGCGGCATTCGTCGACCAATGACTCTGGTACAGGGCCTGGAGTCGCGGCGCGGCCTTCAGCATCGTGATGACCGACGCCGACCCCCCCTTGCGAGTGCCGTTGTTCATCACCGCCACGCGCGGGCGGACGGCATGCACCAGTGCCGGGTTGTTGGACAGGTCGACGCCATGGTGGCTGGCCATGAAGAGGTCCACCGGACCGATCAGGTCGTCGGGGCAGACCGCCTGCATCTCGCGGTTCCAGGTGAGGTCGCCCAGGTCGAGCATGCGGAAGGCGCCGTAGGTGAGCAGGATGCCCACCGAGGCGCTGTTCTCGGAATTGTCCTCGTCGGCCCTCGTCCACGTCTTGCGTTCGACCCCTGCACAGGCCGGGTTCGGCTTCCCGGCGCCCTTGAGCGCCGTCTTCAGGGTCTCCCGCGCGGACGAGACGACCTTCACGTCAACGCCCGCGAGCGGGATCGCATCGCCCGGCTTCACGACCAGGTGTTTCGCGCCGGCCCGCAGGTCGTCGTACGCCTTCACGGCAGCCAGGGTCCGCTCGTCCGAGACGACCGGGGGACCGTGGTCGACGAACAGCGTCACCGGCATCCTGGCCACGAGCGACGGCGCGTTGTTCACGTGGTCCAGGTCGTAGTGCGTCGTCAGCAGGACGTCCAGCTGCTTCACACCAGCCAGCCGGCAGGCTTCGAGGATGCGGTTCGTGTCGCGATCCGCGTTGCCCGGGAATCCGGTGTCGACCAGCATCGACTGGCCGGCAGGTGACACGATGAGAAGCGCCTTTCCACCCTCCGTGTCGATGACCCACATGTCGAGAGTCTTCGGGGCGCCCACGACGGCGGTCGCGCAAGCCAGGCAGAACAACAGCGGGAGGAAGGGTCTGCGCATGGCCGCAGAGTATACCCGATCACCTGCCTGTCTGGAGTAGAGTGATCGCCGTGATGACCACCACAGCCACCGCTCAAGCTGAAGCGAATGCCTACCGGACGATCACCTGGCGGGTCATGCCGTTCCTGTTCGTCTGCTATGTCCTGGCGTACGTCGACCGGGTGAACGTCGGCTTCGCCAAGCTGCAGATGCAGCAGGACCTCGGCATGAGCGACTCGGTCTACGGCCTGGGGGCCGGCATCTTCTTCCTCGGGTACTTTCTGTTCGAGGTTCCCGCGAACATGATCCTGCAGCGGATCGGCGCGCGGCGCTGGATCGGACCCCTCATGATGGCCTGGGGCGTCGTCTCCGCCTGCACGCTCTTCGTCACGAGCGCCGGCAGCTTCTACGTTCTGCGTTTCCTGCTGGGCGTCATCGAGTCGGGTTTCTTTCCTGGCGTCATCCTCTACCTGACGTACTGGTTTACACAGAAGCGGCGGGCGAGAATGGTGGCCCTCTTCATGAGCGCCGTGCCAATCTCGGGGATCGTGGCAGGCCCCATCTCGGGATGGATCCTGAGCAGGATGACCGATGCCGGGCAGCTGTCAGGCTGGCAGTGGCTGTTTCTCCTCGAGGGCATTCCCTCGGTTCTGGTAGGCCTCGTCACCCTCTTCTTTCTGACCGACCGGCCGTCCGACGCGACGTGGCTCACCGAGGATCAGAAGAGGCTCGTGCTGCGGGGCCTGGACGAGGAGGACGCGCGGAAACGGCAATCGGGCGGGTCGGGACACCGCCTGGTCGATGCATTCCGCAGTCTCCCGGTGTGGCTGTTGAGTCTGGCCTACTTCGGGATGGCGGGCGGCAACTACGGCATCACCTTCTGGCTTCCTCAGATCATCAAGGACACGATCACCACCGATCCGCAGGCGATCGGCTGGATCTCGATCATCCCCTGGACGGCCAGCATCGTCGCCATGAACCTCTGGGGCCACCACTCCGACAAGACAGGCGAGAGACGATGGCACCTGGCCCTGGCCGCGGCAATCGGGGCCGCGGCCCTGGCGGCAAGTGCCATCCCCGGCATCTCCGGCCCGGCCGGGCTTGCCGCGCTGACCATCGCGGCGTCGGCCCTGATGTGCCAGTTCGCGGTGTTCTGGGCGTTGCCGACCGCGATTCTGTCGGGGTCCGCGGCGGCTGCGGGCATCGCCTGGATCAACTCCATCGGGAACCTCGCAGGCTACGCGAGTCCCCACGGTGTCGGCTTCATCCGCGACCAGACCCACAGTATGGTGCCGGCCCTGCTCGCGCTGGCGGGCCTGCAGGTGATGACCGCCGTGATCGCCGTGGTCGTCGGCCGGAAGGCGGCCAGGTAGGGGCACAGCCGTCTGTGCCCCTGCTCCGGCCGTCGGCTGCCTGATCAGACGGTGATGACGCTCCTGAGCGCCTTGTCCCACGGCGCGCGGTACGGCTTCGCGCACATGGCAGCGGCTTCCTTGTCGCCGATGACCTGCTCCTTGTCCGGATCCCACTTGATCGCCCGGCCGAGTTTCAACGACATGTTCGCCAGCAGGCAGGCGACCGAGACGCGGTGCCCCTCTTCCACCTCGCAGAACGGCTTCTGGCGGGACTTGATGCAGCCAATCCAGTCCTGCTCGTTCATGGCCATGGTGTCTTCGCCGCCGGTCCCGTACCGGGGGTCGGACGCCGCGACCTGGCCCTTCGACCCCTCGAACCACGGAGTCGGCTTCGTGTCCGTGTAGACGGGGCCGCCGACCGGATGGCCCGCGAACCGCGGGATGTCGTTGACCGGGTCCCCATGGGATTCCGGGAAGACCTCCCAGTTCCCCGCCAGGACCATGCTGCCCTTGGTGCCGAGATAGAGCTGGCCGCGAGAGGCCGAGTCGGAGAGACTCCGGCTGGAGTTCGCTTCACGAATCGCGGCGTTCATCACGAACCCCTTGGCGTCCGGCGTGGCCCCCGGGAAGACCCACATGGCGTCCTGGATGTCCGGCGTGTCTCCGTCGTCCTCCAGCACGAACCGTCCGCCTGCGGAGTGGACCAGCGAGGGGCCTTTGACGCCCATGACGTAGAGGATCTGATCGATCGTGTGGGCGCCGAGGTTGGTCATCTGGCCGCCGGAGAAGTCCCAGAACCAGCGGAAATGATAGAGCCCGCGATGCGCCCGGAACGGCTTCTTCTCCGCCGGCCCCAGCCACATGTCGTAGTCGAGATCGGCCGGCGGGTTCGTGATGGGCGTGACGCCGAAGCCCGGGTAGATGTTCCGGTACGAGGACCAGCGGATGGAGTGGATCTTCCCGAGCGTGCCGCTCTCCACCATCTTCTTGGCTTCGCGCACGCCCTTGCCGTGCCGCCGCTGCGTGCCCACGACCACGATGCGGTTGTACTTCCGGGCGGCCTGCACCATCCACTTGCCTTCGTCGATGAAGAGCGTCATCGGCTTCTCGACGTAGACGTCCTTGCCCGCGGCGCAGGCGAGGACGGTGTGCAGGGCATGCCAGTGGTCCGGGGTCGCAACGACGACGCCCTGGATGTCCTTGTTCTCGTACATCCTCCGGAAATCGCTGTAGCCCTTCGCGTTGGGGCTCTCCATGTAGGCCAGCCCCTCGTCGAGCCGCGGCTTGTACACGTCGCACATCCCCAGCAGCTCGACATCCTTGAACTTCTTGAGATCCGCGACGTGCTGCTTGCCGATCAGGCCGAACCCGATGACGCCGACGCCTACGCGATCGTTCGCGCCCAGGATGCGGCGATAGGACGCGGCCGTGAGGACAGCCCCCCCTGCCACGCCCAGAAATTCGCGCCGGGTGGGTTTGCCGCCCTCGCTGGGGCTTCCGGACGCCGGCCCAAGGGATTCCTGCATTGCGTTGTCCTTTCTGCTAAACGGGCTCTGAGGTGCCGATGATCGTGCGGAGTGTACGAGATCAGCCTTCGCTGATCAATTCCGCAAGTCTTGCCGCAAGTCGTGCCACAGCGTATCGCGTCCGTTTCGCGACCGAACGACCTGGTCGCGGAGACTCCGGTCCCGAAATACCGCGTGACTGTCGTGAATTGTCCCTTGTATAGTAATCGGTCGGCCGGTTCTGCCAGCCGGGAGCGCGCGCGGCCGGGCACCGGTCCACGGTCGGCGGAACGGGTACGCGGTCGAGAGGGGTGCAACATGAGGGTCGGATTCATCGGGCTGGGAATCATGGGGAAGCCCATGGCGCGCAACCTGATCAAAGCAGGGCACAACCTCGTCGTCCACGATGTCGCCCCGCAGGCGTTTGCCGACATGGCCGCTTCCGGCGCAGCTCAGGGAGCGTCTGCCAGGGAGGTGGCGGCGCGCTCGGAGGTCACCATCACGATGGTGCCGGACGGCCCGGAGGTCGAGGCGGCGATCCTGGGACCATCAGGGGCTCTCGAAGGAGCCGCGCCGGGCTCCGTGCTCGTCGACATGAGCTCGATCAGCCCCCTCGTCGCGCAGAAGGTCGGCGCCGCCTGCGAAGCGCGAGGCGTCGGCTTCCTCGACGCCCCGGTCAGCGGCGGGGAGCCCAAGGCCATCGACGGCACACTGGCCATCATGGTCGGCGGCAGACAGGAGACCTTCGACCGGGTGCTGCCGCTGTTCCAGGCGATGGGATCCAGCGCGACGCTCACCGGGCCCGTGGGCGCAGGCAACGTCACGAAGCTGGCGAACCAGATCATGGTGGCCGTGAACATCGCCGGCATGGGAGAGGCGCTCGTCCTCGCCACCAAGGCAGGCCTCGATCCCGACGTCGTCTTCAACGCCGTGAAGGGCGGCCTTGCCGGCAGTGCCGTCCTCAACGCCAAGGCGCCGCTCGTGATCTCCCGCAACTTCAAGCCGGGCTTCAGGATTCGCCTGCATCAGAAGGACCTGCGCAATGCGCTGCTCGCCGCCGAGGCCATGAAGGTGCCGCTGCCCTTCACCAGCCTCGCACAGCAGGTCCTGGTGTCGTTGATGAACGCCGGCCGGGGTGAACTGGACCACTCGGCCATGGCGACCTTCATCGAGGACCTGGCGAAGACCGAGGTCCGCAGGCCCTGAGTCCTTCGGTGCACAAGTCCGGCGACGAGCTTGTGCCCTCAGGACTCAGTGCTGAGCGAGCTGGTGCGGCCACGGCTGCTACAGGCAGCCGTCGCCGTGATTGCGAGTCGAAGCACTGAGGAGATGCCGTGAGCGCCGACACCTATCTCGGTTGGCTCGTCTCGCACACGCGGACGACCTGGTGGCACGATTCGGCCGATCCCGCAGAGCTCCAGCGCGGTCTCGACCGAGGTGCGTGCGGGGTGACGACCAACCCGTTCCTCGCCAACCTCTCGCTGACGAAGAACAGGGCGGCGTGGGCGGCGGATGTCGATGCCGTACTGGCGGGAGGGCATTCGGCCGAGCAGATGGCGGAGGAGTTCACGCGGCTCGTCGTCACCCGCGCGGCGGCGATGTACCGGCCGCACTACGAGGCAAGCGGCGGCACGCGGGGCTTCGTCTGCGCGCAGGTCAACCCGTCCCGCGCCGGCGAGCGCGAGGCGATGCTGGCCATGGCCCGCCGCTTCCACACCTGGGCGCCGAACATCGCCGTGAAGCTGCCCGCCGTGTCGGCCGGGCTCGATGTCCTCGAGGAGTGTGTCGCCGAGGGAATCAGCGCCACCGCGACGGTGAGCTTCACCGTCCCGCAGGCCCTGGCCATCGCGGAACGATGTCGGGCCGGGCGGCAGCGGGCCCTGCGGAACGGTGTGACGCCCGGCGGCTGCTTCGCGGTGATCATGATCGGGCGCCTCGACGATTACCTTCGCGAGGTGGCGGCGGACACCCGCGCGCCCGTCAGCGAGTCCGATATCCGCCAGGCCGGGCTCGCCGTCACCAAGCGCGCGTACCGGCTCTATCGGGAACGCGGCTACGAAGCCGTGCTGCTCGTCGCGGCGTTGCGCGGTCCCTATCATCTGACGGAACTCGCGGGTGCGGAGCTCGTCATGTCGATCGCCCCGGCTCCGCAGGAGTGGTTCCTCGACGGAGACCACCCTCGGGAGGCGCGCATCGAGCAGGACGTCGATCCCGCCGTCGTGCAGCGGCTCGGTTCGATGCCGGAGTTCGCGAAGGCGTACGAGCCGGACGGGATGTCGCCCTCTGACTTCATCTCCTACGGCCTCACGCAGCGCACGCTCGCCCAGTTCATCGAGGCAGGCTGGAGGCTGATCGAGGGATTCAGGTAGTCGCCCGCGTCTGATTGCTCATACCATGCCAAAGTCCATTGTGCTCACGCCTGAAACACTGCTGGCCGAAGACCGTATCCGGTTCGCCGACATCTCGGTCAACTCCTACCGCAGGTCGATCGCAGAGGAGCGGTCGGTGCTCTCGCCCGGGGACTTCCTGGCCATCTGGCAGGACATGGCCGCCATCCGCGAGTTTGAGATCATCCTGAACGAGATCAAGACGAAGCGGGTCTATCGCGGCGTCGCCTACGATCACCTCGGTCCCGCCCACCTGTCAGTCGGGCAGGAAGCCTCGGCGGTGGGGATGGCCTTTCTGCTGACGCCGGACGATCACATCTACGGCTCGCACCGGAGCCACGGCGAGATCCTGGCGAAGGGGTTCTCCGCGATTCGCAAGATCGACGACCAGACGCTCGTCGACATCATGCGAACGTACCGCGACGGTGCGATCCTCCGGCCGCTCGAGAAGGACCACCGCGGCTCGGTCGGGGAGCTGGCCGTCAAGTTCGTGATCTTCGGCGCGTTCAGCGAGCTGTTCGCCAAGGAGACGGGCTTCAACCGCGGCATGGGCGGATCGATGCACGCCTTCTTCACGCCGTTCGGCAGCTACCCCAACAACGCTGTCGTGGGCGGCTCGGGGTCGATCGCCCCCGGGGCGGCCCTCTTCAAGCGGGTGAACCGCAAACCCGGCATCATCGTGTGCAACATCGGGGATTCGGCATTCGGGTGCGGCCCCGTCTGGGAGGGGATGACCTTCGCGGCGATGGATCAGTACCGGACGCTCTGGGACCCGGAGCTGGGGGGGGGCCTCCCGATCCTCTTCCACTGCCTGAACAACCAGTACGGCATGGGGGGCCAGCCCATGGGTGAAACCATGGGCTGCCGCTTCATCGCCCGGCTCGGGGCCGGAGTGAACCCCGAGCAGCTGCACGCGGAGCGCGTGAACGGCTACGACCCGCTCGCGGTCATCGACGCCTTCCGACGGAAGATCCGGATTCTGGCGGAAGGCAAGGGGCCGGTGCTGCTCGACACGGTCACGTACCGCTACAGCGGGCATTCGCCCTCGGACGCCTCCAGCTACCGGACCAAGGACGAGGTGGAGCAGTGGCAGAAGGCGGACTCGCTCCTGTCCTACAAGTCGAAGCTGGTGCAGGGGGGCGTCTTCCCGGAGCCCGCGCTGGACGAGACGCGCGCCGGCATGGAGGCCGTCGTCTTCGAGATGTTCAAGCTCGCCATCAATCCGCAGGCCGCGCCCCGGATCGCCGTCGATTCGGATCTGGTCGGGCGGATCATGTTCTCCGGCGGCAGGCTGGAGGCGTGCGACGACAGGAAGCCGGAGCTGCTCCTGGACTGGTCGCAGAACCCGCGGGTCCAGCAGATTGCCGGCAAGATTCGAACCCCGGAGCACGACGGCGCGCCGGTGCCGAAGGCGAAGGCGTTCAGCGTCCGCGACGCGATCTTCGAAGCCCTCGCCCATCGCTTCAGCATCGACCCCACGCTGGTCGCGTTCGGCGAGGAAAACCGCGATTGGGGTGGCGCGTTCGGCGTCTATCGCGGGTTGACCGAGGCGCTCCCGTACCATCGGCTGTTCAACGCGCCCATCTCGGAAGCCGCCATCGTCGGGGCCGCCGTCGGCTACGCGATGGAGGGGGGGCGCGCGGTGGCGGAGCTCATGTATGCCGACTTCATGGGCCGCGCCGGCGACGAGATCTTCAACCAGCTCTCGAAGTGGCAGGCGATGTCCGGGGGGCTCATGCGCCTGCCGGTCGTCCTGCGCATCTCGGTGGGCGTCAAGTACGGGGCGCAGCATTCGCAGGACTGGAGCGCGCTCGTCCACCACATCCCAGGGCTCAAGGTCGTTTACCCGGTCACGCCCTACGACGCCAAGGGCATGATGAACGCGGCGCTGGTCGGCACCGACCCTGTCGTCTTCTTCGAGAGCCAGCGGCTCTACGACACCGGCGAGATGTTCGAGGCGGCCGGCGTCCCCGAAGGCTACTACGAGGTCCCGCTGGGCGAGCCGTCCGTCAAGAAGACCGGGAGAGACCTCACCATCATCACGTTCGGTCCAGCCTTGTACACGGCCCTCGCGGCGGCGCGAACGCTTGAAGAGCGGCATGGGATGTCCGTCGAGCTGATCGATCTCCGGTCGGCGAACCCGCTGAACGTCGAGCCGCTGGTGGAGTCCGTCAGGAAGACCGGCAAGGTCCTGTTGGCGTGCGAGGCGGTGGAGCGTGGCTGCGTCATGCAGAGCGTCGCGGCGAACCTGACCCAGCTCGCGTTCGACTCACTGGACGCCCCTCCCGTGGTCGTCGGCAGTAGGAACTGGATTACGCCGGCCGCGGAACTGGAGTCGATGTTCTTCCCCCAGCCGGAGTGGATCATCGACGCCATTCACGAGCGTATCGTGCCGCTCAAGGGCTACCGGGCTTCCACCAACCAGACGGACGGAGAGCTGGCCCGCCGGCTGCGGGAGGGGATCTGAAGGCGTTGGCGGGCGCCGCCGGCGCGCCGGCCGGGCACCGGCGAGTTCCTACACGTAGCGGCGGAAGGGAAACCGCAGGCGCTGGATAGGAGGACCCACGACCTCGATCTTCCCCAGGTCGCGCGTGCCGAGCCCGGCGCTTTCCGCCAGCAAAAGCGTGCTGTCGCACTGCTCGAACGGTGGCGTCCCTCGGTCCGCCCCGGGATCGAACCCCATCAATGCCATCGCGACCGCGTCGGTGCAGACGGCGTTGAGTCCGGCGACGAGAATGCCGGGTTTGACCAGATGAACCTTCCGCACTGAACCAGGCGCGGGCGCCGCGCCCTCCACCGATGTCTGCGTTTCGATCCCGTCGATGATCGCGAGATCGATCGGCCTGGCCGCGACGAGATCGACGGTCACCCTCGGGATCCGATAGCCGGCGGCCCGCGGGGAGTCGGGGTTCGTCTCGGCGGGCGCGGTGGAGGAGGGCTGGCGGCGGCCGGTGTGGAACATGCCGCGGCGCCCGAACGGCCGCTGGGCGGGCTCCTCGAGCCCCGCCCCGTCGCCGTAAATCGTGGCCGGCGCGATGCCGAGCATGTTGTTCATCGACAGCGCGACGCCTGCGGTCTCGTGTTCCTTGAGCTTGGCAATCGACACCAGCACGTCGCACTCGACGTACGAGGGGTTGCAGTCGAACGCAGGGTAGATCGATCCGCCGCCGGGGACCTTCAGCCGCCCGTACTTCTTCCCCAGAGCCAGCGAATCCGTGTTCTCCATGTCCACGTTCGCGGCGGCGCGAAGGAGGTCTTGTGGATCCCAGCCTCCCTGCAGGATGTTCTCCTCGAGCGGGTTGTCGTCTTCACACGAGCCCTCGAGGATCCGGATCCTCCGGGCTCCGGCCGCGCCGACGAGATGAACGGCCGCCGCGATGACGGCGGGATGGCTCCAGCGCGTACACCAGGCCGGGCGAAACCCCGTCCGCGCGCGGAGGGGATTCGCCATGTTGATCTTGACGGCAACCGACTTCCCGGCGACGAGGCGTTCGATGCCGCCGAGATCGTCGAACACCCTGCGCAAGGCTGGGAGGACCCCTCCCGCGTAGTCGGGGCAGCGCGCGATCGCCACTCGCGCGGCGGGAGCGGCGCCGACCCTCCTGGCGGTGAGCGCCATGCCGGCGGCGACGAGGAGTTGCCGGCGGCTCCAAGCCGTTCCGGAAGGATGCCCCCTCATGTCAGGCTTCCAGTTCCACCGCCGCGAAGCACGAGAACTCCCCGACCGGAATCTCGACGCCGAGTGCTCCCCGGACGGGCCTGACCGCCCTCGTCCCCGACAGCGTCGTCACTCGAACGGACCGACAGGGTTGACGCAGGCCAATCGTGACGGGGAGGGTCGTGCCCGAGGCGTAGGGAATCAGGTGGACGACGCCTCGTCTGGCATCCGGGCTCGAGAGACAGTGGCTGTTCATGTCCCCGCCGTTCCACACCTGCACGACGTCCTCGCGGATGCTCAGCAGCAGCTGGACCTGGCGCACCAGCGCGAAGGGATCTTCCCACTTGTCGAGTGGGGTGATCACGCGTCCGCGGCCGAGCTGGTGGATCGCATGCTCCTGCCTGGTTGCGGTCGGCTGCGAATTCACGATTCCACGGGGGGCGAAGACCGTGCCGCCGTTCTCGGCGAACCGGAGAAGCGTTGCCCGGGCCTCTCCTTGCGGCGGCGCCGACTCGAGGAAGATGATCGCCTTCTGCTGCCCGAAGGAGTGCTTCGTGACATCCGAGGAGAGAACGACTCGATGGGCGAGGTGCCGCCGGGGCGCGAGGTTCAGGAACTCCTCGGCCAGCAACTGCGCTCCTCCCTCGAAGCTCGAGACCACCGCGAGGGCCGCGACCGGCAGCCACTCCCTCCAGCCACGCCGGCTCTCGAACAGCGCCAACGTGTTCATCATCTGCCGCCAGGCGCCGAGCGCCCGATCGTCCCTCTTGGTCATGCCCTGCGCGAACTGCGGATCGAGGGCGATAACCCAGCGGGCCCCGTAGGCCTCCGCCTCCGCGATGGGCCGGACATAGTCCTCCGGCGGCACGATCTCCCTCGGACCCGGCGGCGAATACGTGAGCCACACCTGGCGTCCCGTCGCTCTCGCCTGTTCAAGCCGGATCACTCCGGCATTCGAATCCACCCACGGTCCACCGGTCACGCCCGCGAGCGCGGCGTCTTCCTCCTTCGCGGGCAGGACCCGCGGCCAGACTCCGTCCCGGAGCGTGATTCCCGGCGGCGGGCCTTCCTGTTCGAGCTTGATGAACCGCATCCCGCCGACCGGGACGGGAGGCGGCGCGAAGCCAGCCAGGCAGTTGATCGGGGTTCCCTTCAGAAACGCAGAAGCCGCCGGGTCCTGCCACTCGGCAGGCCACCGGAACGGAATCAGCTGAGGCGGCGCGGCGGTCACGACTTCTTTTCGAACGCCAGGGGGATGTCTTCCCTGGCCATCTCCATACTGGTGATGCCCACGACGACGCCGCTCAGGTTCGGGTTCTGGAGGGCCCAGTGGAATCCCTTCTGAAAGACCGTCATGTTGCCGGGCACCAACTGGTCGAGGGCTCTGACGCGTTCCGGGATGGTCTGCCTGCGGTTGAACGGGTTCTGGATCACGCGGCTGGCCTTCATCGCCATCACGCCAAAATCGGCCTTCTTCGCCTTCTCCAGGACGGGGTTCACCCACTTGTGGTTGAGGAAGTGGTAGGCGATCATCCCCATCGAATAGACGCCGGTGTCGATGGCGGCATCGAGGACACCCGCCGGGTCGGTATGCGCGGAGAACCCGAGGAACCGTGCCTTCCCCTGCCTCTTCAGTTGTTCGAACGCCTCGAAGACCTCGGGCGTGCTCTTCACCTCGAAGGGGGTTTCGATGCCCCGCATCAGGAGGCAGTCCACGTAGTCGGTCTCGAGCGACTTCAGGCTTCGATCGACGGAATCGAAGATGTACTGCTTGATGTCCTTCTGGCTGTCGAACCTGTCGCGGTACTTCTCCGAAAGCAGGTTGGCGATGATGTGCGATCGCATGCCCGACGCCTGCCCATTGAAGTACGGCCCAAGGTAGTCGGGATTCTCGAGGTCGCGCTGGGTGACCAGGTCCTCCGCCTTCCTCCGGTACTCGGCCTGCTCCGATTCGGGGAGGGAGGCGAAGACCTCCCGGTACCTCATGCTGCGATTCGGGAACGCGTTCACCTTCGTCACCTGGAAGGCCTTGTCACGGCCCCGCGCTTTGTGGACCAGCGCATATCCGCGCTCGCTCTGCCCGCCGCCATACTGCGGGGCGGTGTCGAAGTAGTTCAGCCCCTGGTCCATGGCCCACAGCACGTAGTCGGTGCCCTCGGGCCGGATATCGTCGCCTCCCATTCCGATGGCGGACACCATGAAGCCCGTGCGCCCAAGCCGCCGATAGCTCATGCCGGGCTGCCTGTTCCGCCACTCCGCTTCAGGGGCCTGCTGCGAGGCGGCCGCGCGCGGCATCACTGCCGCTGCCACCACGGCTCCCGCCGACATCGCGAGGAACTCGCGCCTCCGGATCTTCCTGTCGGTGAGATGTGTCATCGGGACATCCTTCGTCGTGGCCTTCAATCGAAACCTGGCTCCGCGGCACTATACCGGGATCCGCCCGCCCGATCCAAGGTGGTATCTTCCGTCCCTTCGCGGGGACTTGCGCATTGCCTGGCGTCGCCGAGTAGGGTAGCCTCGTGCCGCCGGGTCCGGGCGAGGGAAGGGAGACATCATGCTGACAAGAAGACAAGTGCTCGCGATGGCCGGTGCCGTCTCCGCGTGGAATGCGATGAAGCCGCCCGTGGCCTGGGCTGAAGCCGGGCGGCCCTCGCCTCCGGTGGGGCCGCCGGAAGGCGCTCCGAAGATGGGAGGCACGCCCAGTGCATTCGGCCTCCGCATGCGCGCTGCAGGCGGCCGGCAGTCGTTCGACATCATCGAGCACTGTCGCAGCCTGGGACTGGCCGGGGTGCAGACGAACCCGCCGTCCACGGATCCGGCCGAGCTGAAGAAGTTCCGCCAGCGAATCGAAGCGTACGGCATGCATCTCGTGTGCGACCCAAGACTCCCGAAACAGGAGAGCGACGTCGCCGCGTTCGAGGCGCAGGTTACCGCTTACAAGGAGGCGGGCGCCTCCGCGTTCCATGCGGCCTTGACCGGGCGGCGCTACGAGGACTTCGATGCCCTGGAGCCCTTCAGACAGCTGTTCGAACAATGCCAGAGGATGGTCGCCCTCGCCGAGCCGGTCCTGAGGAAGCACCGGATGAAGCTTGCCATCGAGAATCACAAGGGATGGCGTTCGGCCGAGCAGGCGGCCTGGCTGAAGCGCCTCGGCAGCGAGTGGGTGGGGGTCTGCCTCGACTTCGGCAACAACCTGTCGCTCTGCGAAGACCCCATGGAGACGGCGCGCACGCTCGCTCCATACGTGTGTTACGCGCACATCAAGGACATGGCGGTGGAGGAGTACGAGGATGGGTTCCTGCTCTCCGAGGTTCCCATGGGGGAAGGGCTCCTGGACCTGAGGCAGATCGTGCAGCTTCTGCGGCAGAAGGACCCGAACATGATCTTCAACCTCGAGATGATCACGCGTGATCCTCTCAAGATCCCGGTCTACACGCCGATGTACTGGGCGACCTTCGACGACGCCTACAGCCCGCTCCCTGGCAGGGACCTCGCGGCGGTCCTCGCGCTCGTGAAGAAGAACCGCCCCAAGAAGCCGCTGCCACGAGTCACCGGTCTGAGCGCGGAGGCAGCGGTCAGGCTGGAGAACGACTGCAACGGGCAGTGCATCGCGTATGCCCGGCAGAACCTGGGGCTGTAGAGATCATCCTGTGGGTACGTGGTGACCCGCCCCCCGGACGCCGGCCTCCTGCGCTTGCACCGGAGCATCAGCGCGATGGGTTCGACCTTCTCCATCGTGCTCTACGGGTGCGACCGCTTTCGCCTGGAGACGGCGGCGCAGGCCGCCTCCGGCGAGGTTCGCCGCCTCGAGCGGCTGCTGTCGGCGCTCCGTCCGGAGAGCGTGTGCAGCCTCGTCAACCGCCACGCCGCGCAGAGACCCGTTCGGATATCCACGGAACTGTTCCGCCTTTTGGCCCTCTGTTTCGAGCACAGCCGCGAGACAGATGGGGCCTTCGACGTCACCGTCGGCCCCCTGAAGAGGGCCTGGGGCTTCTTCGGAGGGACCGGCAGCGTGCCGTCGGCGGACGCGCTGGCCGCGGCGCGCAGGCACGTTGGACACCACCTCGTGCGGCTGGATGGAGGAACGCAGACAGTGCAGTTCGACCATTCGGGGGTGGAGATCGATCTGGGGGGCGTTGGCAAGGGGTACGCCGTCGATCGGGTGACGGAGATCCTCCGAGGCCACGGTGTCGACACCGCGCTGGTTGCCGGGTCGGCGAGCAGTCTCTGCGGTCTCGGCGCCCCGCCGGCCGAGCCCCGAGGATGGCGGGCGGATATTCGCGACACCGAACGCCGCGGCGCCCGCGTCGCCGAGGTCTTTTTGAGGGACACGTCCTTGTCCACGTCCGGAACCGGAGAGAAGTGCTTCTGGTCGCACGGGACCATGTATTCACACATCCTCGATCCGCGGACCGGATGGCCGCTCCAGTCCATCACGCAGGTCTCGGTGGTGACGCCGAGGGCCGTGGACGGCGAAGTCTGGGCCAAGGCCTGTCTCCTCAACGGCCCCGGGTGGGCAGCCGAGTACGCTCCAGACACGTGCAGGGTGCTGGCTGGCGTCGCTGGCGGGAACGGCGTTGCCCCCGACGACGCTCCCGCGGCCGCCACGGAGCGAAGGTGCGGCGCTGGCAGCAGGGTCACATATGCGACCAAGTAAATGCCATTTGAATGCGGTTGCCCGTCCCGTGCTTTCCTGCTAGGATGCGCCCAGTCACGCCCCGACCCGGTCCGGCATTTCGACAGCCGCCCAGCCTCTTGGCCAAGGGCAAACTGGTTGCTCGCGGCCTTCGGGAGTGGCCGCGAGCGGAAGCGAAGGGGTCTGCTTCGGGGTGCATCCCATCCGAATCGCGCCTCGGAGTCGGCCGGCATTTCCACGAGGCCTCAAGACAACGCCGTGTTCGGCGAACGTGACTCACGCTCGGTCGGTACGTCGGGTTCCACAGCAAGACCAGAATGGTCCACATGAGTGGACCGGGCGACGCAGCACCTAGTCCATGAGGAGGAGACATGAATCGTGCGACGTTTAACCTAGCCGTCGGCGTCGTCGTGGCTGTGTTCCTGCTCGCGTCTTCGGCGCAGGCGCAGATCACGACGGGGACGGTGACAGGGCGGGTCTTTGACGCACAGGGAGGCGTCATTCCCGGTGCGACCGTGACCCTGATCAGCGAGACGCGCGGGACGAAAAGCGCCCCGGTCGTGACCAACGAAACGGGCGACTACGTGTTCCCGAACGTCACGGCCGACAGGTACACCATCGAGGTCACCCTCGAGGCGTTCAAGACCGTGCAGCGCAAGGGCATCATCGTGAGCGGCGGCGATCGTGTCGGGGTGGAGCGGCTGATCCTCGAGCCCGGGGTGATCAGCGAGACCATCACCGTCACGGGCGAAAGCCCGCTCGTGCAGACGCAGAGCGGCGAGCGATCGTACTCCGTCCAGAGCGAGCAGGTGGAGAACCTGCCGGTCACCCGGGGGAACTTCACCAGCCTGGTGGCCTTCGTCCCGGGCGTGAACGGGGGGGACACGACCTCGGCCGGCGGCACGCGGCTGGGCGGCGCCAGCCAGAACAACATCATGATGGACGGCATCTCGGCCATGGACACCGGCAACAACGGCCAGATGCTGAACATGAACATCGAGTCGATCGGCGAGGTGAAGGTCCTCGCCCAGGGGTACCAGGCGGAGTACGGCCGATCGAGCGGGCTGCAGATCACGGCCGTGACCAAGAGCGGCACCAACCGGTTCCGCGGGTCGGGCTACGGCATCTTCACCAACTCGGACTGGAATGCGATCCCGTGGGTGACGGAGAAGAACGGCGACACGCTGAGGCAGTCGAAGCTGAGCATCTACGGCTACACCGTGGGCGGGCCGGTCGGGAAGCCTGGCGGGCAGAACAAGCTGTTCTTCTTCTACGCGCATGAGTTCCGGCCGGAGACAATCAACCGCAACAGCGGCAACCCCGTCCGGTATCGCGTGCCGACGCAGGCCGAGCGCCAGGGCGACTTCTCCCAGAGCCGCGACAACAACGGCAATCTGATCACGATCGTTGACAACACCACAGGTCAGCCGTTCCCGAACAACACGATTCCGGCCAACCGGTTGTACGCCGCCGGCCTGGCCGTGCTCAACCGTTACCCCGCGCCGAACGTGACGCAGGGGCCGGGGATGAATTACAACTGGGAGGGCCCGGACCCGACCTACCAGCAGCTGACGCAGCAGCCGGCCGTCCGCATAGACTACCAGCTGTCGCAGAACCTGCGGTTCACGGGGAAGTACTCCGGCCAGCGGCAGCGGCCGGTGGTGCAGCCGGGTTTCATCGCGGGATTCTCGGACGCCTACGTGCCATATCCCTACATCACGAACTACGCCGTCACGACCAACTGGGTGATTAGCGCGACCACGTTCGTCGAGGGAACGTGGGGGATGATCCAGAACCAGCTGGCGGGCGGTAACGAGGCCGGCATCCTCGTCAACGAGGAGTCCAATCGGCTCAAGAGCCTCGGCGCCTTCCCGATGCTCTATCCCCAGGCCGGCGTGATGGACAGCCGATACTACGGCAACCAGGTGCTGTCGGCTGAGAACCCGCCCTGGTATAGCAACGGCACGATCAACCTGCCGCCGGTCTGGGGCTGGGGCAGCCGCATCGGGGCGGCGCCGGTGCAGCAGCGGTATCCCGGCTGGCTGAACATCAACCGGACCAATGACGTGGCCATCAGCCTGACGAAGGTCATGGGGCGGCATACGTTCAAGGGCGGGTACTATTACAACCACAGCTACAAGGCGCAGAACGTGGGCGCCGGCGGCATCGCGAACCTGAGCTTCCAGGGCTACGTGAACTTCGGTAACGATTCGACCAACGCGCTCGACTCGGGCTTCGGGTACTCGAACGCGGCGCTGGGGATCTTCACGCAGTACCTGCAGGCGTCGAAGTTCATCGAAGGCAGCCTGATCTACAACCAGAACGAGTTCTATGTCCAGGACAACTGGAAGATGACCGACCGGCTGACGCTGGACGCCGGGTTGCGGTTCGTGAACCAGCAGCCGCAGCACGACCAGTACCAGCAGATGTCCAACTTCTTCCCCGACAAGTGGGTGGCGAGCCAGGCGCCGGTGTTGTACGTGGCCGGGTGCAGCAACGGCGCCACGACCTGCTCGGGCAACGTCCGCAACGCGATGGATCCGCGCACCGGGCAGATCCTCACGGCGCCGGGCGCGGCGAACTCGCAGGCCGCCATCGGGACGCCGATTCCCGGTACGGGCAACCTGCTGAACGGCATTGTTCAAGCCGGGAACGGCATCGCGAAGACGAACTATGTGTGGCCGAAGCTCGCGGTGGGGCCACGGGTTGGGGTCGCGTACGACATGAAGGGCAACTCGGAGTGGGTGCTGCGCGGCGGCTTTGGCCTCTTCTACGACCGGCCCGACGGGAACACCGTGTTCTCGACCCCGGGCAACCCGCCCGTCGCGACGGCGCAGGACCTGCGCAACGGGCAGTTGCAGACGCTCGGACAGGGGCTGAGCCCGCAGCCGGTGCCGACGCTGATCGTGTTCGAGTACGACGCGGACATCCCCGCGCAGTGGCAGTGGAACGTCGGCCTCCAGAAGACGCTGCCGTGGTCGATGGCCGTGGACGTGTCGTACGTCGGCAATCACGGAATAAACCGCCTGGGCTCGTTCCAGGGCGGAACGCGCCAGCTCCTCAACGCGGTGGACTTCGGCGCCGCGTACCTGGGGAAGAACCAGGACCCGACGCTCGGTACCAGCACCATTCCCGGGGGGACGGCTTACATCAACAATCTGCTTCGTCCATACCGTGGATACTCCGGCATCGAGCAGAACCTGCCGGACTTCTACGACACCTACCACTCGATGCAGTTCAGCCTGAACCGGCGGTTCCGGAACGGGCTCCTGTTCGGCGTGAACTACACGTGGGGGATCTTCTTCGAAGGCAACACCGGGCTCACTCGGCAGCTGCAGCACTCGGCCGACGGGAAGGTCTCGGTGCGGCCCGAGGATGCGCAGTTCGAGGAGCTGAACAAGACGCTGGACAAGCGGCCGCACTTCCTGAAGGCCAACGCCGTGTGGGCCATCCCGGGCACATCTCCCGATAAGGGTGCCCTGCTCCGCGCGCTGACGAACGACTGGCAGATATCCGGCGTGCTGACGGCGGCCTCAGGAGGCGCCTACACCCTCGGCTACCAGTACAGCTCGAATGGCACCAACACGAACATCACCGGGTCGCCGGACTATAACGGCCGCGTGGTCCTGGGCAGCGGGCTCGGGAGCGGATGTTCGTCCGACCAGTTCGCGCAGTTCAACTACGCGGCCGTGAAGGGGCCGGGCTACGGCAGCAACCAGTTGGAGTCGGGCCGGAACTACATGCGCGGCTGCCCGGACAAGCGGGTCGACCTGTCGATTCTGCGGTCGGTTCGGCTCGGCGGCAATCGCCAGCTCCAGTTCCGCTTGGACATCTTCAACGCGTTCAACGCGGTGATCATCACCGGCCGGAACACGACGGCGAACCTCGACAACCCGACGAGCATGACGCTCGTGAACAACCAGTTCAATGCGGATGGCAGCCTGAACCAGGCCCGGCTGACGCCGCGCAACGCCGGCTTCGGCGCCGCAAACGGGGCCGCGGCGTTGCGCCAGCTTCAGTTGCAGGTCCGCTTCCAGTTCTGATATGGAAGGACCGGAGTCAAGCGAGTAACAGCACCACCTTCTGCTGCGTTCGGGGCGGGCGCCGTTGTGGTGCCCGCCCCGTCTTCTTGAGACGTCAGGCTCTGTCGCATAGAACGGCCGAGGATTCTCCTTTCGACGCTCGGCCGACCAGCGGAGGGAACCAAGGCGGCCCACAGGAAACCTGTGAGCTCCCGGGCGACGGCGGTCACGATGTGTTGGCGCGGTCTCCCGCGGGCGGCGAAGCGGGCGTAGCGCCGGTGGCTACTTGCCCGCCTCCAGCGGTTCCCAGGCGAAGATGCCGCCGTCGGCCATGAGGCTCAGATAGAGCCGGCCGTCCTTCAACAGGTACGAACGGAAGTGCGGGGCCTGCTTCGTGAACTGCTCGTCCACGCTCGGGGGCGGGCAGAGGGCGGTCGTGGCAGCGAGCGGGCTGAACTCGAACGTGACGCTCGACCGGTCGGCGCCGGCCTCGGCCGTCCAGTTGCCCGTCGCCGTATTGCAGTCGAGGCGGAGGGCGACGGAGCCGTCCGCGTTCAAGTGCATGGTGTAGCGCGACGGGTCGTCCACGCGGGTGGTGCCGACTGAGTCATCCATCGACTGGATCTCAGTGAGCCGCCAGGCCGTACCAGAGAGAGGGTTGTTGCCTGCGGGCGATGCGGGCGCGCCGGGCCCTCCGGCCGCCGGCGCTGTCTGGCGCGCCGCCGCCGGCGCGGGGGCCTTGCCGGCGGGCGCACCGCACCCGGCTGCGACGGCACCGGACAGCAGCACCGTCGCCGTCGCCCGGACAGCCAGACGAAGGGTCTTCACCATGGTTTCCCTGCCTCTCATCCGCCGATGATCAGCGCATCGACAATCTCGTAGGACTCGCCCGACTCGAATTTCACGGTCGTGACGTCGCCCCGGCGCGTGACCGTCATCTTCTCGGACGAGTCCGACGCCACCGGTTTCCCGCTCACGAAGAGGATGCGGCGCTTGGCGCCCGTTGTCGGGATTTCGACCGTGGCCGTACCGTCCACGCCACGGCGGATGACGAACGCTTCGCACTGCTGCGGCTTCCCGTCGCCATACGGCTGTGCGCACTTGACCGAACCCGACGCGTGGAACTTCGTGCCCGGTAGCAACGCGTCCTGCGACGCGGGAAGCGGAGCGAGGGCCTTGCCCGTCACGCTGATGGTCAGGGTGTAGTCGCTCGCCTCGTTGCGGCGCGCCGCGTTGCGCATCAGGTACACGCGCACCTTGTAGTCGCCGTCGGTCGGCAACATGCCGGTGTAGCCCTCGCCGGTCTGGCCGACGTACATCGCGACATCCACGCTGCCCGGCGGCAGCACGTTGAAGTAGTTCGACCGGTTCGAGACCTTCAGCGCGACGCTGATGGTCTGGCCGGCGGCGGCGCCCACGACGTAGTCGACGTCGGCGTCGCCCTTGAGCTGGCCCTTGATCGTGGCCGACGATGCGCCCCTGGCGAACGCGACCCGCTCCTGGCGGGGGGGCGCGGGCTGCGCGCCGGCCGGAATCGACTGCATGAGGACGAGCGCGGCGGCGGCCGCAAGCTGGGTTCTCATCTTCAGGCTCCTCATCTCTTGTTGCGGTACTCGCCGGTGGTGGTCGCTGCGGGACCGGAGGTCGTCGCAAACGTCCGCCTCGCTCCGGACAGCCACAGAGAGCCCGTACGAGCGAGTCACATTCCACGATTGACGTTATCACTCGTCGCCTGGGTGCCGGCTATCCGGTTCCTGCCAACCGCTGTCAGACGAACGCGGCCGACTGCATCCGCCTGACTGGGCATGAGCCGATCCGCATCGGCGACATCGCCATGGCGATCCCATGTGGCTCGATCCGCGATCCTGTGTCGCGATCTGGTAGGCTTTCAGTCGTTCCGATCATGGAAGCGCCGAGGGCCTATGGACTTCCTCCGCATCATCCGGTCGCTCGAAGAACTGCTCTACGAGGTGATGACCTGGCTCGTCTTCTACCCGCGGACGCTGTGGCGCATCGTGGCCACGCCGGGCCGGATGATGCGCTACTCCGACGCCGAGCAGGCCGACGCCCCCGACAAGCAGTACACGGACACGCTGAGCCCGCCGCTGTTCCTGATGCTGACGATTCTCGTCGGGCACGGGCTCGCGCTCGGCCTTGGCACAGAGGCGCCGGAGGCTACCACGAAGGTGGGAAAGGCCCTGTTCGACTCGGAACAGAACAGGCTCATCGGCGGGTCGCTCCTGGTCAGCCTGTTCGCTCTGTCGGGCGCGACCACGGCCGTCACGAGGCGGGGCCTCGTCCTCGACCGATCGACGCTGCGCGGGCCGTTCTACAGCCAGTGCTACCTGACGGCGCCCTTCGCGCTCGCGATCGCGGTGGCGTCGATAGTGGCGAGGCTGCCGGCACGCGGAATGGGGTTGGCCGCTGCGGCGGCCGCCCTCGCCGGCGTTGTCTGGTACCTGTGGGTCGAAACGATGTGGTTCCGCCTCGAGCTCGAGCTTGGCCGAGGCCGGGCATTTCTCGTGGCGGCCTGGGCGTTCCTGAAGGCGGCGTTCATCAGCCTGGCGTGCCTCGTCGGGCTGGCGGCGTTGGCGTGGTGACGACGACCGGGTCCGGCAAAGTGACGGTGCTGCCATTCGTCGAGTTCTGCCGGGAGCTCGAGATGCCGTGATCTCAGCGACGGCCTCCGTCCGGTCCGGCGAGCAGCCACTCGTACGCGGGCCGCACGTCGACGCCCGGCGCGGCGGCCCGTGCGAGCGCATCGCGGTCGAGGACCAGCAGCCGGCGATTCGCGCGCGGATGGACCTCCGCGGCCGCAGTCAGCGCCCGCAGCTCGCGCGCCCGCGTCTCGGGCGCCGCGACGTCCGCGCAGACCTGGATCAGTTCCTCGCCGGCAACCGGGCAGCGCTCGACGACGTCGCGGAAGAGGACGGTATCCACGTAGCCCTGCAGCAGCTCGATGCGCAGAGCCGGCGGCAGTCCTTGCGCCTCGGGGAAGCCGCCCTCGACCAGGTATTCGCGAAAGCGCCTGTATTGTGTCCTTCTGTCAAGGACACATTTGTCAGAATCCGTCCTCTATGTAAGGACGCAATTGCGATCGCTCTCGAGCGGATCAGCTGCCGCCGAGGCCGCAGCCAGGCGCCGGGTCCGCGGGCACGGGCGCCGTGGCGATCTGGCACGGGCCGCAATGGGCGTGAAGTCCATGTTGCTCATGAGTAAAATGGACTATACTCCAAATCATGCACACGCCGCGATACCTCTCCCCCTCGGTGGCGCAAGCCCTGGCGGCGGGCAAGATGGCCTTCGTGGGCGGCCCGCGACAGGTGGGCAAGACCACGTTGGCCCTCGCCCTGCTCGGGCCGAAGGCCACCGAGCGGCACCCGGCCTACTTCAACTGGGACGACCCGCGAGCCGCCGCACGCCTGCGGCGGGTCGAGTTGCCGCCACACGAACCGCTCCTCGTGTGCGACGAGGTGCACAAGTACGCCCGCTGGCGCAACCTGCTCAAGGGCATCTACGACACCGAGAAGTCCTTCCGGCGCATCATCGTCACCGGGTCGGCCAGGCTCGATTACTACCGCAAGGGGGGTGACTCCCTCGCCAACCGCTACCGCCATTTCCGGCTGCATCCGTTCTCGCTGCGCGAGCTGGACCCGACACCATCGGCGTCGCACCTCAGGACGCTGCTTCAGTTCGGGGGCTTTCCGGAGCCTCTCTTCCGCCAGGACGTGACGGAGCATCGCATCTGGCAGCGGGATCGCCTGGCCCGCGTGATCCGAGAGGACCTCCGGGACCTCGAGCGGGTCCGCGAGGTGAGCCTCGTCGAGCAGCTCGTCGACCTCCTGCCGGAGCGCGTCGGCACGCCGCTGTCGATCGCCAACCTGCGCCAGGACCTCG
>Ga0315276_10000424_pt1 | contig 36260 bp, 28 predicted proteins | sample YL17G05_0_MG_FD_204542 | JGI IMG/M metagenome (GOLD analysis project Ga0315276, IMG submission 204542) | Sediment microbial communities from Yellowstone Lake, YNP, Wyoming, USA - YL17G05_0 | ecosystem: Environmental > Aquatic > Freshwater > Lake > Sediment | place: USA: Wyoming | collected...
AAAAGGTTGACAAAAGCCCAGTTATCTTGTAGAATCATCTCTGTTCGTTAATGTCTTTTGGCGTACCTCACATGGAGGGGGGGGGGTACCATATCTTAGGTTTCAAGGGATTGATAAGTCGGGCGGCGGTGATTTGGCTATGCAGATGCCGTTTCGCTTAACTCCCTGGGACAGAATATTTCTATCCCAGAGGAAAAGTAAATAATGTAAGGACGTATTTTTTTTTGCCGGTTGATTACTACTTTGGGATTACATCTTTACTAATAACCTAAATAGCTATTATATACATAACATAGTCTAAGCAAGGGGACATCGAGAGTGTATTGCACAAGATTGATAAGGCCAGGCAAAATTTCGCCCCTTTTGGCATGGGGTATTGCCGTTATTATTATAATACTATCCGGTGTGGGATACCGTATTTTAGCTTCCCGCTTAGAACTTATTATTAAAACTCCTATTAATCTCCCTACTCCTCTAAGTGCTTTTCCTGCAGACATTGGTGGTTGGAAAGGTGAGGATATAGAAATTCCACAGAATATCCAGCGTAAAGCAGGGAACGATGATTACGTAAATCGTTTATATAAGAACAAGGTTACTAACCAGTGGGTTATGCTTTACATTGCTTATACGGCCAGGCCCAGAACTATGATGGGCCATCATCCTGATATCTGTTACGTCTACTCGGGGTGGGTAAAAGACAACTCGGACAGAAGAGATTTTGTTTCTGAGCGAGGCAGACAAGTACCTTGTCAGATATTTAACTTTCATACGCCGGAACCATACTATCAGCAAACAGTAGTACTTGACTACTATATTATAAACGGTGAGTTCACTGGTGATGATAGTCCCTTTATATCGGGCTTAGGCTGGCGAACTCCGAATATTCACGGCGACCCTGCACGTTATGTTGCCCAGGTTCAGATAAGCTCAATTTCCGAACATGCTGTACTAAGTGCAGCGAAGGATTTCACGGATTTAATTTTGGATTTTTTCCCGGATATCAACGGCAATGTAAGAACTACAGGCCATATTAATTCTGCACGTGATATTCGCAAATAAAGTGTGACGAAGACAATTTTAATTTACGCCGGTAGCTTAGTTTGTTTGCTGCAACCGAAGGGGACGGAGTCTAAGTATTTGAAACAAGAATCAGGCACTTACAACCTTCCTGCTCGTTAATCAGCAGGTTATCAAATTCGTTTTTTTAGCTTATACCTATTCGTTTATGAAAAGATGGATATCTAATCTTTTTTTCCTTTTGTATGCGATTAAAATACCGCGGGTCCGCGGTCTTATTTTAACCATAATTACTCGTTTAGAGGGAGGAGAACCATATTCTTCTACACTAAGGAAAATTTTTGCAAAATACTACAACCTTCATATTGGAATGTACACGTATGGCAGTTGTTTTGTACCCAAAAACAATTTCGCCAAGCTATTAATTGGGCGATACTGTTCTTTTGCCAGTGGTGTTAATATATTCAGCGCAAATCATCCATTACAATTCAAATCCACGCATCCTTTCTTTTTTAATCGCATGTTTGGATATGTGACTGAAGAACAAGTTCAAAGGACTGAACTTGTAATCGGGAACGATGTCTGGGTTGGCTGTAATGCAATTATATTACCCAACGTTAATAGGATCGGTGATGGTGCCATTATTGGAGCTGGGGCCGTAGTCACCAGGAACGTACCTGATTTTGCTGTTGTTGCCGGAAATCCTGCTACCATCATAAAGTATAGGTTTTCCCAAAAAATGCAAACCAGTATTAAGCAGAGTGCATGGTGGGATAAAGATATTAAAGAACTCCAACATTGTATGGAAGAATTTTTACATCCTTTAGAGGAAAAAACTACTTAACATAACGTAAAAATTTCAAGGTATTATGGCAAGCATAAGTAGTATTGTAGATAATAAGATATGCTGTGGCTGCGGAGCATGTTACGTTGCATGTCCCCAATGTTGCATAGAATTTGTGTATGGAAACCGCTTCAACTATCCAAAGATTGATGCAAACAAATGTACAGGATGCGGTAAATGCCTGAAGGTGTGCCCCAGCGCCTTCTTGTTAGACGGCACTAATCCAGGTTTTTACGACGAGCCGATGAAGGCGAACTATGACTGTTATCTTATTCATTCGACAGATAACAATATTCGGCTCGATGCATCCTCCGGCGGGTTTATAACGGGCCTGATTCTGCATCTTATGAATAGTGGATTAGCCGACGGTGGTATTGTGGCCCGCACCCAGGGTCCAAACGCGCTGGTGGCAGAGTCATTTATCGCTACCAACCGTCAGGCTCTTCTGGACGCCCGCGCATCGAAATATGCACCAGTCTCAAATTGTATTGTTTTGGCTGAGGTTATTAAACGTCCCGGAAGATACGTGTTCGTGGGTACTCCCTGTATGATTGAAGCTCTGACCAAACTTAAGAAACAAATCCCGGAACTAAATGACCGTATCATACTGACCATTGGCCTGGTATGTGCCGGAATGCCCTCTCGGCAAAGCACTACAAATTACTTAAAACGGTATGGTATAAATCCGAAAGATGCCCGCAAGGTATGCTATCGCGGAGGAGGCTGGCCAGGCTCGTTCAAAGTATATGGCGATACCGGACTTATCTTAGAACGCCCACTGCTTAATGATGAACTGGACTATTTGGTGCCTTGTGACCACTATCTAAGATGCTGGAACTGTATGGATCATTGGGGGCGATTTTCTGATATAGTTGTATCTGATCCATGGTGTGATGAGTTTGTCAAAACAGAGACAAAGGGTCGGTCGGCTGTCATGATTAGAACTGAAAGCGGGCATAAAGCCATGGCTTTGGTGTTGGCAAACGGGGAAATGGCAGCGGATGCCATCACGATTGAGGAGATGCTGGGATATAACAGGCATCTTTTAATTGGTCACCATCATTCGAGACATGCCTGGATGGGGATATATCAGCTTGTCTTTTTCGGACGAATAAGAAATTCAGCAGCAATTATTCGAAGTTTGATTCAGAGAAAAGGTATCGGTTTGAATACCACACTTAGAGTCAAGCTCGACAAAAACTACTATTCATAAATATGCAAAGCACGACCCTGTTAATCTCAGTTATCGCTTGTGTTCTGATACTGGTATCGCGCCCAATTTACGCTTTGGCCATATACATAGGCGTTTTGTTACTTTATCCGAGCTATCTGGTTATAACTCTCGGTACCATTGACATATCTGTCGGACGTTTTGCAGTGGGAGTTTTACTTTTGCGATGTTTTCTTGACACCAAAATCAGAAGTCAATTTCTCTGGTCCGGTATGGATACGCTGGTTACCCTTAGTATGTTAGTGTATGTTACCGTATTTTCCATTGCCCTGCCCCTGCCGGTAGCACTGGAAAGTCAGTCCGGCTTTCTGATGGATACATGGTTTGCGTATATGGTTGCCCGCTTTATAATTACCGACCAGTCAAAGCTTGTAACTTTCACGAAGGTAATTGGTATTGTACTGATTCCCCTGGCAATAATAGGAGTTTATGAGTCTATTACAGGTTGTCAGATATTTTTCCTTTTGAGGCGTTTTTGCCCATGGATTGGAGCGATCCATGAAAGTTATGAGCCTCGTTTTGGATTCTACCGGGCTGTAGGACCATTTAATCATCCCATATTATTTGGTGGTGTTTTTGCGATATTTCTTCCCTTCTTATACTACTTACGTTATCAAAGAGACTCTTGGCATACTCTCGGTTATGTGTTTACTGTCGTCGCATTGATTGGCGCTATGAGCAGTGTGTCTGCCGGTTCGTGGGTTATGGTAATAATAATATTACTTGCCCTTGCTATGGAGCAACAGAAGCACTGGGTGAAACCGTTATTGCTGGCTTTTGTGGCTTTATGTGTATTGATAGGGGTAGCCAGTAACAGACCATTTTATCATGTGCTGGTTTCTTACCTAAACCCTCTCGGAGGAACCGGCTGGCACCGTGCTAAGCTGCTTGATGTCGCAATAATGCATATTAATGAGTGGTGGCTATCCGGCTACGGCGACCAGGACCCCGGCTGGGGCCATTATCTCGGCATGGGCCGTACAGATATAACTAATCAGTTCATTCTCGCAGGCGTAAAGTATGGAATTTGGGGTGTGATTGCCCTATGCAGTGTACTTGTTGCTACATTTCGAGGTCTGAGTAGAGCGTACAAAAGATCTATAAATCCGGAGATGAAATCCCTCTACTGGTTTTTGGGTGCATTGATGTTTTCAGTTGCTGTGACGTGGTTTTCTGTCACTTTCTTTGGGCAATTGGAATCTATTTTTTATTTTGTTCTTGGAATAATCGCTTCATCAATTTCACTATCGTTTCAGAGACTTTCTGATCGCTGCTGTGTAATGCCCGCGGTGAATGCGACAATCGCTCAATAATTGGGTTCGATAGATACCGATATGATACCTTACAGGAAACCTCCATTCGGACTTAGGACAATAACCAGGGCAATTATAAACTGGTCGGACAGCATCAGTGCTGAACAAGTGGAAAACGCCTACACTCAAGCCTACGGCATGCCTTATGCCATATTGCTGCCTTCGTGTCGTGCGGGTATTTATTGGGCATTGAAGGCCGTTGTGAGCCGCGAGACAAAAGTGCTGTGTACTGCTTATGTGTGCAGAGTGGTTTGGGAGGCAATCAAGCGAACCGAGGGACAATTAGACCTTATCGATTTAAAAAAGAACAGCTTTCTCATGGACGAGAATAAACTGCTTGATAAACAGGTCGGCAATTATGCTCTTGTACTGTGTGAAGTGTACGGTTGTGCTTATAATATTCTCAAGATTGCTCAACAGACAACAACAGCTCCGGCAGTCAGAATCATTGATATGGCCATGACAGTACCAACAAAACAACATTTCGAAAGACTTAACGAAAGTGACCTGGCGGTTATGAGCTTTGGAGCCGGCAAGTGCATGTATGCCGGCTGGGGTGGGATGGCTTTAACTCGCAATGCAGACCTGGCAAAAAATATGAGACAAATCCGTGACAACTCATTAACGCCTTCCAGCAGAGCTTCGCTCTTCATGAGGTCTCTGAAGATATTCGCAGTTAATCTGGCATATAAAAGGCCTACATACGGTTTGCTGCAAAGAACCAGAGAGACTGAAAAATCGGCAGGAAAAAATGGGGACGCTCATATCCCCAAAACATTTTCCGAGGAATGGTTCAGCCCTTCTGCATATGTAGAAAAGAATCTCATGCTTTACAACTTGCAGCATGCAGCCGAATACGCAGAGCAACGAATAAATCTGGCAAAACGATATCACAAAAACTTCGAAGGTATTCCTGAAATTATGCATCCGGATACTCTATCGTTTCCAATGAGCCATTACACAATCCGGGTAAGACCGGAAACCCGGCCGGTACTCCGCAACTACCTTCATAACAAGGGAATAGATACCGGGATGCTTTTTGATTTTTCCAAGAGCCTGTCACCAGAGGAGTTTCCCAATGCCAGCGAAACCGCTTCCAGCGTGTTGAATCTGCCTCTTTGCTCTGACATGAGCCCGACGGATATAGACAAGGTATCAGAATCTGTGATACAGGGTTATCGGGGCATTATGTGTGAACATGACTGAGGAGAGGATGAAAGTTATAGAGAGCATGAGTGATATTTCATTGAGGTCAGAGATTCTGACTGGGAACATGGTTCTGTCTTCCCATCTTGCAAGAGAGTGGGACGATCTTTTTGAACGTTCAGTTTCCGCACCGCCATATCTTTGTCATACGTGGACCGACACGTTCATAAGAAATAAGCAAATGCGAGGAGTACCTCAGTTGATACTTGTGTGGTCAGGAGAGAAGCTCGTTGCTCTTTTAGCTTTAGCAGTTCGTGTTTTTTTTGGTATAAGAATTGCGGAACCGATAGGTACAAGCGAACCTACTTACCTCGGCCTTCTCATAGACCCGGAGCATCCTGAAGCCGTTAACTCGATAGCCGAAATTATAATAAATCAAAAACCAATAGACCTTCTGTATAATACCAACCTTTCATCAGAAGATGGCCCAACCAATGAATTGTTCAAAGAATTGGCGAAAAAAGGCTTCCTGTGTCTGTGTACATATCGAACTATCTGTCATTATATTAAGTTGGGAATTTCTTATGATGAATATATCAAACAGACAAAAACCGCCAAGCGACGGAAAAAATTGCAGTATGAAGAAAGAAAGTTGTTTAGCTCCAGTGACGCTAATGTTCAATACTACGAGGGTAAAGAAGTTACATCAGATGTTCTCAAACGACTCACAGAAATTCAGCAATCAAGTCGGATGAAAAATCGCGGTGCCGCGGTATTGGGACAATCTTTTTATCAGGAACTTTTTCTGGATATGGCTAAGTGCGGCTTATGCAATGTGTGGCTTATGACAATTAACGGTGAAGATGCTGCATTCGTTCTTGATTTGGAGGCACATGGGGAACTTCATTATTACAGAACGGCCTTTAAGCTTAAGTTTGATCCATCTCTGTCTATCGGTAAGATATTGACGATGCGAGTCATCCGAAATGCCTGTGACAACGGGGTTTTGTATTTTGATTTTGGACATAGTGATGCTGAGTACAAGCGTTTCTGGGGGACTGACTCGAAGTATGTAAGTCGCATAGCAGCAGGACAAGGCTTCATGGGGCGTGCTGGGGTTATTTGCCTATGGTTTGCCTGGTGGTTGGCCAAGCACGAATGGCTGCGTAAGCAATACCGCCGCGTCAAAAAGAACTTATTTGCCGTTCAAGATTGATTAGAAGCCATTTCATAACCTCCCAGAGCCGCGTTATCAGTATCAAAAACCGCTATTTTCGAGGTTATGAAATGGGCTGTAGCGATTTACCGCCAATGATATATAGATTAAGTAGACAAAACTCTTTCTGCCATTGTGGGAGTAGTGTAATTTGCCAAGCTTTAGTGTTTTAATCAATAGTATCGTGTTCGGACATAAAGGGGTGGTTTGCCAGGACAGCCTTCGATCGAGGTGCGCGCGGAGCAGTGTGATTCTTGCTGCAGCAGCTTTCATAGAGAGAGGAATGCGGTTAGTGCGCAATATGATTGTTGCCCGGTTTTTGGCAAAGGAAGATTTTGGTCTCATGGCCATAATCTTTGTGGTGGCACAACTACTCGATGCTTCAACAGATGCCGGCATTAAACCGTCGATTATCCAGAGCAAGCAAGGTAGCGAAGAAGGATACCTTAATGTAGCTTGGTGGCTTCAAACCCTCAGAGGAATAGGGTTGTTCTGTATTGCCTTTTTCGTGGCTCCCTGGATATGCGAATTCTACAAAGCTCCGGAACTGCTGGGCTGGCTGCGGTTATCCTTCCTGGCCATTGTTTTTAACGCCCTGCTAAGTCCGCGAGCTCATGTTATGGAGAAAAACTTTCTGTTTGGGAGAACAGCGGTCTTAATGCAGGGCGGTTCCTTTCTGGGTACGGTAATAACGATTGTTCTTGCCGTTATTTGGCGGGACGTATCAGCTTTGGTAATTGGGTATATAGCTGAGCCTGTCTTTCGAACTCTTTTGTCTTATATTTTGTGTCCCTTCCGTCCAAAATTTCGAATCGATAAGGAGAAGTTGCGCAGTCTTTCGCAATTTGCCAAAGGCGCACTGGGCTTGCCACTGCTAAGCTGCATTGCTTTTCAAACCGATGTTATAGTTTTAGGCAGAATGGTTTCGAAAGCTGACCTTGGTATGTACTATCTGGCAGTGGCGTTTGTCCAACTGCCTGTGGATTTCTTCCGTAAGGTTATTGGAACTTTTTTGCTTCCTGCTTTTGCAGAAACCCAGGATGATTTGCAGAAGCTGCAAAGGGGTTTACTGGAGATAACCAGTAAAACAACTTTGTTAAGTATGCCATTTATTACTTTTTTGGCGCTCTTTGCGGCTCCTGTGCTAAAACTCATGTATGGAACCCCTTATGTGGCAGTAAGTGCCCCTTTCACATTTCTGGCCTGGTATATCTTGACCCGCACTCAAAGTAACACCCTTGGCTTAGTATTTCTGGCACTGGGAAGACCAGATATCCAGAGACGTTGTGTTTTTATCCGACTAATTGTTATTCTTGCCCTTATATATCCTGCGATATTGCTATTCGGTTTGTGCGGGGCAGCAGCAACAGTTCTGTTGGCAGAAGTTGCCAATTTAATAATACAGATTTTTGGGATCCGACAAATAACCGGGCTTTCTTTTGCTGACTATCTTCGCTCTTACCGGATCGGCATGCTAATATCCTTGATAGTTGTAGTAATGACAGTTCCACTGAAGCTGTTACAAACAGAGTCTCTTATATTAAGCATCGGAGTTGGTGGACTATCCTGTTTGATTGCATATTTTGTTGGTTTTATGATGATAAGGCATAGTGATAAATGATTCGCGTTCCTATCAAAACATCTGACGGTGCAATGCACAATTCTACAGGCAAGAGCAGCAGCAAATGCAATGTTTGTTTACAGGGTGCTTCGCTTGACGTGGGCAACCGCGGTTGTCGAGCATTAGCGGCTTCTTTCATCAAACTGGTGCTTGAGCACAGGCCAGACGCACAGATTTACCTTCTTTATGGCAATCGTAAGAACGGTGTGCAAAAACTGCAAGTTGGCGGCAGAACCGTAGAACTAAATATTGTCAACTACAGGCTTTCCCCGAAATCCAGTTTGAACGAACATATCTTTTGGATTTTATTTCTGGCCTGTGTTTACCGCATAATGCCTTTGAAATGGGTTCGAAATAAAATAATTCAGTCTAATAAATGGCTGACTGCTTTGGAAAATGCTCACTTTGTCGGAGAAATCCGGGGCGGGGACAGTCTTAGTGATATATATGGGCTTCGTCGTTTTCTTTTGGGGATTATACCCTGTGTGGTTGCAATTCTGACAGGGAAAGAAGTTGTGTTGCTGCCTCAAACTTATGGTCCATTCAGGTCAAAAACCGCCAGATTAATAGCTCGTCACGTTTTTTTGAACGCCCACCAGATATTTGCGCGTGACACCGAGAGTATCGAACTCGTGCACAATTTATTAGGAGCTAAGGGTAAGGGCAAAACTGTCCGATTCTGTCCAGATATAGCGTTTGCTTTAGAAGTTACTTTGCCGGATAAACCGGTCATTCAGCCTGAACTTCCCCGAAATGATTCTCTGCCGTTAATAGGATTAAATGTAAGTGGTCTTTTATACATTGGTGGTTACACACGCAATAACATGTTTGGACTTAATGTTAACTACAAAGAGCTTGTGCATGAACTACTCAAAGAACTGTTGGAAGAAACAAATTCACACATATTGCTAATACCACATGAGTTACTGGAAGACTCAGAGATAAACGAACTTACAATTTGCAGGTCATTGTTCGACTCTTTCGATAAACGATATCCTGGCAGGATTCATCTGGTTAACAAGGAATATGACCAGAGCGAGATTAAAGGGATTATTGGTTTATGTGATTTTTTTATCGGCTCTCGAATGCACGCCTGTATTGCAGCGATGTCTCAAGGCATACCAACTATCGGGTTGGCTTACAGCAAGAAATTTGCAGGAGTCTTTCAATCCGTAGGCGCCGATAAACTTGTAATAGATATGCGACAGAAAACCACAAAGGAAATTCTCGATTCGATTAGGAAAAATTTTCAGGACAGACATGCAGTTGCTGAAAAACTCCAGTCGGTAGTTTCCCGTGTGCAAGAGCAGATTTCAGAGGTTTTTGGGCAATTATTGTGAAAGCAGACAATAAAGACAATTGGCAAGTAACCGTTGCAACGAGCTTCGAAGAAATTCAGAGTATTCGGCATGATTGGGAAAAAAAGCATACAGACGAAGACTTCCCAACTCTGAACGCGGACATAGAACGGTATCTTACAGTTTTGGGCGTTGAGAGCCCCGGAATGCAACCTTACATTATGGTTTTTTCCAATAAAGGCATAACCTCAGGCATAGTAATAGGGCGCATTGAGACGCGTCAGATTCAGTGTCGGCTCGGATATAAAACAGTTTGGAAATCGTCGCTACGATGCTTAACAATTGTTTATGGTGGTATCTTTGGGGAACAAACAGAGGGATTTTGTGTAAAGATAATCGCACAACTGCAATCGATTCTAAAATCCGGCACAGTTGATATGGTATACCTCAACTATCTGAAAACCGACTCCGTTATTTATCGCCTTGCCAAGACCACTCCAAACTTCCTGTGCAAAGAGCATTTTCTGAAACCGACGCTACACTGGCAAACAAACGTGTCCGGCAGCGCTGAATCGTTCTATGAGACAATTCCGAGCAAACAGAAAAGAGAGATAAGGCGGTGTGAAAGAAGATTGGCCGAAGCGGCTGATGGCCATTTGAAAATTTCATGCTATCAACAGGAAAAAGATGTCGACTATATATTGAAAGCTGCATGTGACATTTCTGCATCAACCTATAAAAACGCTATGGATATCGGCATTGTTGATAATGCACTAACCCGAAGCCTGTTGACCCAGGCGGCGCGCAGTAACATGCTGCGAGCCTACATATTGTATGTTAAAGATGTTCCATGTGCTTTCGAATTCGGTTGTCACTACGGCAGAACATTCTTTGTGGAATATATGGGGTATGACCCAAAATGGAAAGCATTTGGACTTGGGATGATACTTTGGGCAAAGGTTATTGAAGATATATGCTCCGACCATAGTGTAGATATACTAGATTATGGCTTTGGTAATGCCGCATACAAAGAAAAGTTCGGGACAAAATCGTGGCTGGAAAGTTCTGTTTATATCTTTGCTCCACGGGCCTACCCTATCTGTATCAATTTATCAAGACAGATAACAACATGTCTGTCGGCAGTTCTCGAACATCTGGCCAACAAAGCTGGTATTCGTGATTGGGTAAAGAAAAAATGGCGAAATCTGGCCCAGAAGAATTCAAAAAGCGATTCCGAAATACTACATAAAGCCGATTGATAACTGTGTATTTAATTATATTTATTTGTATTGTACTGTTTCTTTATTACGGCGTCCCGTATATCTACTCAATTTGTGCGCGTCTGTCTCTGAAGCGCAAAGCAGCAGGACTCAAAGTTCTTGTCCTCACATTCGATGATGGTCCTGGCAATCGATTAACACCATCTGTGCTTAGGCTGCTCGCAGAGAACAATGTCAAGGCAACTTTCTTTCTGCTTGGCAAAAATATTAAAGGGCGAGAACAAATCGTAAGACAGATAGCAGAGCAAGGTCATGAGATATATTCACATGGAGATGAGCATTTGAACTCATGGAAAATTTCACCGATAAGGGCGATAAAAAACATTAAACATGGTTGGCAGGCAATTGACCATGCTTTGGGTTCAAATCAAGGCGTATACCCATTTCGGCCGCCCTACGGCAAACTTACTTTGGTATGTTTGTTATACCTTTTAGTTACTAACACACCAGTATTTTACTGGACTGCCACAGCAGGAGATACCGGCCCGAAGACAAAACGCGGCTACAAAAAGGGGATATTACAAATAACAAAGGATGGTGGCGGTGTATTTCTCGCTCATGATAATGACCGTATTAACCCAGGTACAGAGTTGATGGTACTTGAGTCTATTAGGTCGGTATTGGCTATGGCCAGCGAGGCCGGTATGCAGGTAGTTACTGTTTCGCAACTATTAAACGGTGGAGGATTAACCCCATAGGCTCATTGCAGTATTTTTACACTGCCGAGGAGCACCAACCTGTCGGGAACATTGCTATGGTTGATATTTCATTTGTCATAGTTAATTGGAACGCCAAGAAATGTCTCTTGGAAGCCATAAGGTCTATTTACAAAACAGTTAGTGATAATACCTACGAACTAATTATAGTGGATAATGCGTCCTCTGATGGAAGTGTCGACGCTGTAACCGGCGAATTCCCGAAAGCAAAAGTAATTGTAAATAACGAAAATATTGGTTTTGCCCGTGCTAACAACATCGGTATAAAGCAAAGCGTAGGTCGCTACATATGTCTTATGAACTCCGATACAGTTATTTTGGGAAACTGTATTAAAAATCTTACAGCATTTATGGACCAACGTCCCGATATAGGAATTACAGGGCCGCGAATATTGAACCCAGACCTCACTCTTCAACCTCAGTGCCGTTATTTTCCCACGATCTGGAACAACCTGTGCCAGGCTTTGGGCCTGAATCACTTATTCCCGAAATCAGCCTTCTTTTCCGACTCTTTCATGAAGCACTGGGCACACGATAAGATGCGAAGCGTAGATGTCATTACAGGTTGTTTTTGGCTGGTTCGCCGATGTGCTATTGACCAGGTAGGATTGCTCGACGAAGATTTTTTCATATACGCCGAGGACGTTGACTGGTGCAAGCGGTTTCACGAAGCAGGCTGGGATATCGTATTCCATCCCGATTGCCAGGTTATTCATGTTGGCGGGGCAAGCTCGAAGAATGCGCCAATCAAATACTATTTGGAAATGCAAAAGGCAGATTTGCTCTATTGGCGCAAACATAATGGCAAAGTCCTTGGGTATATTTATCTGTCCATAGTATTTATTCGCCATCTTATCCGCCTAACTGCGAGAGCTTTTATGTATCTCGTTAGCCCATCACGTCGAGATGTTCTCTCATATAAAATGGCACGCTCGCTGGCATGTATCCGTTTCGTTTTTAGTTTTTGACTACTTTTGAAATAGGACACCGTTTCACGGAAAATATCTGTATGAAAAAAGATTACGTTCTTATTACCCCTGCTTACAACGAAGAAAAAAACATCGAAAGGTTGATAAAATCAGTAGTTGCTCAAACTATTCTTCCCAGGAAATGGATAATCGTTAATGATGGCTCGGTTGATCAAACAGGAGAGATTATAGCCATGTACGAGTCTAAGTATGATTTTATCCAAAACCTTCCCCTCGAAAGGGAAAACAAAGCTATCGAAAGTTACTACAGCCGGAAAACACAAGTGTTCCTGTTGGGATACAAAAATATCGACAATAATCTGAAATATGATTTCTTAGGCAGCCTGGATGCAGACCTTTCTTTTGAACCAACCTATTACGAAAACATGTTAAAAGAATTCGAAGCAAACCCCAGGCTGGGCCTTGCAGGGGGAAAATATATTTATGAGTTAGGCGGGAAAATCCAGAAGGTTCTGATCGATGATACTTGTGTACCCGGTTCGCTGCAACTGTTTCGTCGACAATGTTATGAACAAATCGGCGGATATGTCCCACTAAAGTACGGAGGGGATGATACCCTTGCATCCATTACAGCCCGTATGCGCGGCTGGGAGACCAGGTCTTTTTCAAGATATCAGGTAATTCAGCACCGTCCCGTAGGTACGGCAGAGAAAACTATTCTGCGGGCCAAATTCTACCAGGGATTCACTGAGTACGGAGTAGCTACGCACCCTCTGTTTCTGTTGGCTAAATCCATTCGCAGGATGTTCCTCGAAAAACCTTATTTTTTCGGAAGTGCTGCGAGAATGGCCGGATTTCTCTGTGCCTATATCAAAGGTGAGCAAAGAAAAATCCCTAAGCCTATAGTGCGTTTCGTTCGAAGAGAGCAAATTCGAAGATTGTTTTCTGTTTTTGGTAAAGCTGAATAACACAAAACCATTCATGAAAAAGATATTTATGTGTAATGATTTTTTTACTCAGTATCAGTCAAATAATAATGGGGCAAAATAGGATGAAAGTTTGTATTGCGGCTTCGGCAGGAGGACATTTGACCCAAATACTCAAATTGGCAGATACATGGAATGGTTACGAAAGTATTTATGTTACTACTACTGAAGCCCCGCGAGGCAAACTGAGCAAAATGGGCAGAGTCTATAACGTCGGTGAGTGCAATCACCAACATCCTATACGGGTTTTAAAGGTGCTGTTGTGGAGCATAATAGTAGTACTTAAGGAAAAACCCGACGTTGTTATAAGCACGGGCGCGGCAGCAGGATGTATGGTATGTTTTTTAGCAAAGGCCATAGGGGCCAAAGTAGTCTGGATAGACAGTATCACCAATGTCAGGAGACTTTCATTTTCCGGCAGAATGGTAAGACATATAGCGAACCTGTTTTTTGTACAGTGGCCAGAGCTTGCTGAGCGGTACAAAAACGCTGAATACTATGGTAGTGTGATATGATATTCCTAACTGTTGGTACGCAATTTCCATTTGACCGCCTCGTCAAAATGGTTGACGAAGCTTGTGACAGGCATCTGATTGAAGAAGAAATATTCGCCCAGATAGGGAAAAGTTCTTACCAGCCGCGGAATTTCCAATTTGTAAATACTTTGGACAGAATTTGTTTTGACAGATATGTGCAGGGAGCGTCAAGTATAATCAGCCATGCTGGAATGGGTGTCATCACATCCGCCCTTGATAATCAAAAGCCATTACTGGCCATGCCAAGATTGAGAGAACATAGTGAGGTTGTTAACAACCATCAGGTTGATATTGCCAAAAAGTTTGAGCAACTCGGTCACATATTGGTGCTTTATAAACAGGAAGAATTAACGCGTAAACTTACAGCGCTAAAGTCGTTTACACCAACCCCGAGGACATCGCAACTAAAACCGTTAGCGGACAAATTAACAAACTTTTTAAAAACACTTTCAGAAAATCAAAGACAGTTCTAAATATGAGCCTTTTCAATAAACTATCCCGTATAAGCCGTAAACGCAAACTGGAATTATTTTATCAGGTGATGAATCCAACTGCTCAAACAAAGGTTCTTGATATTGGCGCGGAGATAAACGGTGAGAGCAAAGATGGGTTGCTGAAATTTGCAGACTCCTACCCGTGGAAAAATAATCTCACCGCCTTCAACATTTCAGCGGAGCATATAGAATCGATAAAACAGCGTTATCCTGAAATCAAAGCTGTTGTTGGCAATGCGTGTAACCTGCCTTGGCCGGACAAGTATTTTGACATAGCCTACAGTAATGCCGTAATTGAGCATGTAGGCGACCTTGCTAAACAGAAGCAAATGGCACTTGAAATAATGCGAGTTGCAAAACGCTGGTTTATTACAACACCTAATCGCTGGTACCCTTTTGAATTTCACCTGCGATTACCTTTTGTCACATGGCTTCCGGGGCGCACTTATCTTTGGGTTGGTAACTTTATCCGCTATAACCACTCGAAAAAAAAATACATGTTTATGGCAAAACACTACGACGTCAGACTTATGACTGCAAAAGAACTGGCTCAGTGTTTTTCTGACAGCAAAATAATTAAGCAGCGTGTAACATTTATGGCAGAGACACTTATTGTTGTTGGGGAGACATACGATTAACAGAATTTTCACAAACAGGCAAAATGGATAAGCACCACGTGAGTAAACAAAAAATTGAGGTCATCATATTAGCAGGTTGGGGCAATCCAGGGTGGCACCCGAACACTGCCGGCTTGCCTACGGCCCTGTGGTCAATAATGGGAGAACCAGCGTTAGATCGCCTGCTGAATCATTTAGCCAGCCAAGGGATAAACAAGGTTGTAATTTGTTCCAATGGTGATGGTTCGTTGCTTGAAAAATCTATTCACACCAGTTGCTTTATGGATGTCAAATTTCTAAACGAACAGTTGCCTGTTGGCACCGCTGGGTGTATTCGAGATGTAGCTTGCAATAAACAGGATGCGTTAATTTTAATACTTCCTGCCGGTATATTCAATCCGCCCGAGATTGATGCGATTGTACAGGCTCACCGTAAAGGTCAGTCGGACTTGACCGTCGTATTTAACCCAGGTAGTGGTGATAACCCATCTTGCAGTAAACCTGCCGGAATTTATATCTGCGAAACAAGCGTCTTGAAATATATTCCTAAAGAAGGTTACTTTGATATCAAAGAAGAATTAATCCCGAAAATGCTTCAAGACGGGAAAACCGTTCATATCGCAACTTTACCGCACCACATGGGAAATTTCAGAAATCACGAAGAGTACTTGTATACGGTGACTAATTATCTCGAAGAGATTGCCAAAGAACACTTAAATTTACCTGTTTTCAAGCGAACGGATTCGTGTACCCTCTGGATGGCGTCTAATTCTAAAATTGATTCGAGTGTTCGAATTTATGGGCAGGTAGCTATTATGGAAGGTACGCGAATTTCAAAAGGTGCGGTCATTTTAGGGCCGACCATAATCGGACGCAATGTTAACATTGGCCAGAACAGCATTGTAGTGAATAGCGTCCTTTGGGACGGTGCTGAAGTAGGCCCAAATTGTGAGATTCAGAGATGCCTAATCGACTACTGCGCAGTTGTACGTGGTAATACCGTTGTAGAAGGAAAAGCCGTACCATTTAAGCCAAAGGGAATGTTAGAAAATGTGGTTGACAATGTGTTAAAAGTTACGGGAGATAGCACCAACAGATTGCAGCATGTATTGCAGCCGAAATTTGACAAGTTAAACGAAAAGTTGCCTCACCGGCTAAAGTCGCAAAAAATAAATATAGCTTCGTGGCTTGGAGCCGGTCTTGTTCTAATAGCTTTTCTTTGGTCATACTGGCCAACAATTTCGGATCTTTGGAATGTGTGGCAACAGAACGATGAATATTCCTCCGGACTTTTAGTTCCTTTCCTGGCCGTTTACATCTTATGGTCGAGGCGACAGGATATTGCTGAATGCCAAATAAGGCCTTGTATTTGGGGTCTATTTGCCTTCCTGGGGGTACAGAGCATCAGGCTATTCGGGGTGTTCTTTATGTATGGCTCGGCAGAAAGATTGTCCCTTGTGCTTAGTATTGCCGCTTTGGTGCTGTTTCTGTTTGGTTGGCAGCTTTTCCGAAAGGTATTTGCTATACTTGTTTTTCTGTGTCTTATGCTCCCTCTGCCGCGTTCTGTCCACAATGCCATGATGCTACCGTTGCAAAGCTGGGCCACTTCATCAGCAGTGTTCTGCCTGGAGATGATAGGCTATGAGGTTCTCCGTGAAGGTAACGTTATCCATATTGGCCAAGCAACCGTTGCGGTGGCTGAGGCCTGTAACGGCTTAAGAATGGTCACAGCATTCTTTGTGATTAGCAGTTTGGTTATTTTGTTAGTCAAACGGGAATGGTGGGAAAAACTACTCGTCCTCGCTTCAAGCCTGCCAATCGCTTTATTCTGCAACACGGTGCGACTGGCTGTTACTGCAATTGCTTTTACGATACTTAGTGGGGAATACTGGGAAAAAATATTTCACGATTTCGGCGGCTATGCAATGATGCCACTGGCGATTGGTATGGTAGTTGCCGAGCTTTGGTTGTTGACAAAAATCACAACAGCACCTTCGGAAAAACAAGTTGTATTAGCGAGTAAATAGTATTGCCTAATCGGTTCTAATTTTAATAAAAGGTTAAACAAAAATGGATACAATAGAAAAATATCAACCACAACAATTACCGCACGGATTTACTGTTTCCGCCGGGCCTGAAAAAGATTCGCACGTCAGCTTGATTAGTCCTATTCTAAGACGATGGTACATCGTGTTAATAACGTTTTTAGTAATTTGCGCGATAGGCATTCCATCTGTATGGTTTTTAATCAAGCCTGCTTATATCGCCACGGCAGCTATACGAGTTGCGCCAATAATTCCAAGCATTTTATTCAGCGATAAGGACTCTGAAGGCGTAATACCTATGTACGCAAACTTTGTGAACACCCAGGCAGACCTGGTTAAAAGCGACCAGGTTCTGCAAAGAGTGGCAGATGACCTCGTGGATAAAAAACTGGTGCTTTTCAAAGATGTTGCTAATCCCGTTGCCGAGCTAAGACAGGCATTAATTGATAATAATATTACCGTGGATACCGATCGCCACAGCGAGCTTATAAAAATAACAATGACCAGTCGAATTCCGGCAGAAGCTGCTCAAATAGTCGATTCTTTTGTCAAAGCATACATGGCTATAGAAGTCTCAAAGGAAGCACAGGGCGGAGACCAGAAACTTGCCGTCCTGGAGAATGAAAACAGGGTCCTGACCGACAAGATAGAAAGGCTAAGGCGAACCGTTTACCAGCTGGCGGAGGAATATGGTTCTACTGTCCTAACCGGTCGTCAGGAGATTATGTTAAAACGTGTCGCAGATATCCAGACCGAACTTACCACAATTCAGACTCGCAAGATAACACTCGAAGCACAACAACAATCTGGTAATCAATCGATGTCACCCGACAAGCTGCTTAAGATGCGCTACGATTTTATCAACACAGACCCGACGGTACAGGTACTGGCAGGCAACATTACCCAGCTCGACCAGGAACTTATTGTTGCAAAACAGACTTTAGCGTCTACAAACCCTGAACTTCAACGCAAAGCTGAACTTTTAGAAGCGTTGAAGGGCCGCCTTGAGGAAAAACGTTTGGAGATTGGCAAAACCTTTGACGACCTGATGAGCCAGGAACTGGCAAAAAGCCGTGATGAGCAAACGGCAAATGCAAAAGCGGAATTGGAACAAGTTACCAATTACGAAAAACGTTTACAAGATATGCTGGCCAAGGAAAGCGCCGAGACCGTTGAGCTTGGTCGCAAACAATTAGCCATACAGGACCAGCAGGAACAATTAGAAATTACCAAGGAACTATATGATACGGTCAGACGACGTATCCAGGAACTTGAAATGGAGCGGAAACGTCCCGCGAGGATTTCCGTCGCTTATAATGCGAATGTGGCTCCGTCTCCTGACAAACGCCTGAAATATACCGCTGCTGTTATATTTGCCTCTTTGGCGGCTGGATGCTTACTTGCCTTTTTAAAAGATAAAGCAGACTATAGCCTCTATACGCCTGATGATGTCACTAAACGAGTCGGAATCAGGATACTCGGCACTACCACCAATGCAGATTACGTTGATGTGCCCAAACTGCCTCAGCAAGTAGCCAACGACTACCAGACTATTCGTGCCAACCTGGGGTTGCTGAATGGCGGTAAGATACCCAATAAGCTGGTTATTGCAAGTGCCGGGATGCGCGAGGGCAAGACCACATTTTCCGTTAATCTCGCAACAAGTTTAGCCAAGGCGGGCAAGAAAGTCTTGTTGGTGGATGGTGATTTGAGAAAACCTGATATTGGGCAGTTGTTAAATCTTCCCAAGGGTTCTGCGGGATTGCAGGACTTGCTCCTCGGCAAGAGTTTTGAAAGTGTCGTTCAGTATGTTCCATCAGGAGGATTTGACGTATTAACGGCTGATTCTCGCAATGCCTTAGATGGCTTCGAGGTGCTTTCGATTACCGAGGTTAGCAAATACCTTAACCAGATTAGCGCAGAATACGACCATGTAATTATTGACACTCCTCCGACGCTGGCTTTCCCTGATGCCCTTCTATGGGCAAAGATAGCTGATGGAGTTATCCTGACTAGTTTTGCCGGTCATACTGAGGGGCAGGATTTAAAAGAAACACTTGAGCGATTTGCACAAATAAAGGTCGAAGTGCTTGGCACCGTTTTGAGTAATGTCCGACTTAACGATAGTTACTACCGTTACGCTTATGGATACTACGCCAACAGAACTGTAGCCAAAAACGTCCGCAGAAAAACCCACAGAACCATGCTTATGCTGCCAATAAAAGAAGTTGATAAAACTCCTGATGCCCCAAAGTCCTGACAGAAGGCCTACCGCAAAAATCTGTTTATGAAAAGCTTACCCTTTAATCAAAGTATGAACTTGATTGTTATACGCCAAAATAAGAATCTTTTGCCATGTGACGCTGACGATTTGCTTCAATTTGCTGTCAGCAGCGAACCGCTTGCCAATATTACTTTAAGCTGTTTAAAAAGCAATTCTTGTTTTCGAACTAATAACCAGACGATAGCGATTCCGCAAAGCTGGGCTGGCCAAATTACAGAAAACATATCAGGTGTAATGTATTACAAGAATAACATACCGGTACTCTTGGAAGCTGCGAGCCGGCCCAAAGCAAAACAGTGGTTCATCGTTTCAAATGGAAGGTTTCCTACGCAAATGGACTCTCGGGGGCTTTACGAGGTTTTAGCCAAGCTCAATGCCGATGTCGTAGCGGTTAATCTATTGCCTCAATTGCAAGCCGGTCAGGAAAAAGTTCTGACTAATTCGCAGGGCAAACTTGTTGGATTTAGACGATTCTACAATGATTTGGTCCAGACATCACGGATTTCTGATGATTGGCCGCACCATCTTTTTATAAAAACTGATATTCTCAACAAACTTTTGATTGATGATGCTTTGCCTTTATCCTTCATTGAGTTTATCAACAACTGTGTTTCAAATTCATTAACGGTACGTAGTCTCAATACTGGGGGATCCGTATCGGATTTGGGTACAGAGGATGGGTTGCTTAGCTGTATTGCAGACAGGCTCAACTCTTCGGCAAAGAATCGTCACAATTCAAACAATGGATACCAAAGGGAAATTTTGGATAGAAGCAGCCTCGAAATGTCTCATGGTGCAAGATTATTTGGAAAAATATTGTTTGGGCAAAATGTGAGTATTGGTCCAAATGCAATTATAGTGGGGCCATCTATCATTGGCAACAATGTTAAAATTGCCAGAGACTCTGTTGTTAGAGCGTCGATTGTCGGTTCCGGCGTTTCAGTGCCCCAGAATAGTATTTTCCAAAACCGTGTGCTTATTAACGGGCAGAAACTCCAAAAACCAACCGGGCAGGCTAAAACTAATTGCACGACGGCAATTACAAATGGCATTGCAACCTACAACAATTCCTGCGCAAATAATTTTCGAATCTGGCCGAAATATTCCTACGCCAGATGTACTAAAAGAATCGCCGACATTGTTATGTCTGTAGTGGTATTAATTCTCTTTGCTCCTGTTTTTCCGATAATTGCCCTTATTGTAAAATTGACCTCTCGAGGACCGGTATTTTTCAAAGACCTCCGACAGGGATTGCACGGCAAAGCATTCAACTGTTTGAAATTCAGGACCATGCTGGTCGGTGCGGATAATCTACAGGATAAACTAAGAGGCCTGAACTTAGCCGATGGCCCGCAATTTAAGATGACAGATGACCCGCGAATCAGCGTTGTTGGTAGATTTTTGCGGGATACATATATCGACGAAATACCTCAGTTCTTCAATGTTTTGCTTGGCCAGATGAGCGTTATTGGCCCAAGGCCTTCCCCGGAATCCGAAAATATTTTGTGCCCATCCTGGCGGGATACTCGATTATCAGTTCGGCCGGGAATCACAGGACTTTGGCAAATTCGTAGAACCCGCCAACCAATGAGAGATTTTCAGGAGTGGATACACTACGACACCGAATATGTCAGGAATTTATCGTTAAAAACGGATTTGTGGATATGCTGGCAAACCGTCCGAAAACTGGTTAAGGATTTTGTTAGCCAGTTCTAAGGGATATGGATAAGAAAGGGATAATTAAATGCCAAGAAGATATTTTAACTGGAAATTAGCCGCTGTTTTAGTAATTGGTCTTGTTGTTTTGGGTATAACAGCCTTTGGACTGCACAAATGGCAGCGAAGTCGTATGGCTTACGGTTCTCTTGAAAAAGGTAATGAAGCATACGACAAGGGCCTGTGGGCCGAGGCGGCAGAACAACTGGGGCGTTACCTGGCTATTACGCAGAATGACGTGCCGGCATTGCTTAAATACGCTGATGCCCAGTTTAATATCAGACCTCTCAAACGCAACAATGTTCAACAGACTATAGCAGCCTACCGAGCCGTTTTGAGAATCGACAAAAGCAATTCCGAAGCCGGCATGCGACTTGTTGAAATATATTTAGGGATGAATATGCCCGGTGAAGCTGAGCTGGTTGCAACCAGATCGCTCGAAGTTACCCCATCACCGGAACTGCAAAGAATGTTGGCAATATCTCTTATCTATCAGCGGAAATTCAAAGAGGCAGCGAACGAATTAGAAAATATTATTAAAGAGCATCCTGAACAAATATTGGCTTACGCTGTATTCGGCCAATTAATTGAGCAGCGCCCCGAAGATTTCTCACAAGCTCCTCAAATATGGTTTGATGAGGCAGTAAAAAACAACCCATCTTCAGCCATGGCTTATATAATCCGTGGCAGTTTTTATTTAAGAACAAACGATAAGGTCCGGGCCTTATCTGACTTGGAACAAGCCGAAAAACTGGATTTATCTGACCCTGTCATCCGATTGCGCCTCGCAAGAGAGTTTATAAATGCGAATGTTTTGGACAAGGCAGAGGAACATCTTACTCTTGCGCATGCGGCTGAGCCGGCCAGTCAGACACTTTGGCAAATCTGGGCCCAGCTTGCATTGAAATCACAATCAAAAACAAAAATGCTGAAAATAGCTAAAACGGGTTTGGAAGAACTTTCGTCCAATCCTTGGGATTTTATGCCCATTGCTGCTGAACTGTATATCCGATGTGATGAGCTTGACCGCGCCGGCGACTGCATTGCCAAATTGAGAGAAAAGGATATTGCTCCTGCAACTACTGATTTTTTGGAAGGCCTTATGTCTGACAAGAAGGGAGACAGTTACGAGGCAGTTAAATGTTGGTATCGAGCGATACAATCAGGGGGCACATCTGCTGAGCCTCGACTGGCGCTGGCCGCCGCGTTATCCCGTTTAGGTGATAAACAATCGGCTATCCGACAATTGCGCACCCTGGTTTCTGAGCAACCAAATCTTCTCGAAGCCCGCATAAACCTTGCCAGATTGTTCACCGAAACCGAAAACTGGGCCGAGGCAGAGAAACAGGCTCGCTTGGCGGGGCAAATTTCTCCGAACAGTTCCGAAGCAGCCTTGTTGTATATTCAGGCCCAGATGCGACTGCTTGCAGAAAGCCAAATAAACAAAAATTCCCCGATGTGGCAGAATATAGAAGACCAACTCGCTGCGTTGGAAAACGCTACAGAGGATAACTTTGATGTCAAACTTTTACATTTTCAGCTTGCGATACAACGGGGCAATTTTACAACAGCCGAGAATCTGGCAACTGAGTTGAAGAAGGCGCATCCATCGGAAATAAAAATCGCTATGACCGGTGTTGAGTTGCTTGTTGCCCAGGATAAATTAGATGATGCGATACTGCTGTTAAACAATACTATAGAGACATTTCCTCAAGAATCTGAGCCGGTTAGATACCTTGCGATTTTGTTGGCTCGCCAGAACGAGCAGGAAAAGAGCGAAGGTGTCGTTAAAACCGCATTGGCACGCATCAAGGATACTGGTGTTCAGCAAAAATTATACTTGTTGCTTGCAGATTTGTATGACCAGTGGGGTCAGGAAGAAAAAGCCTACAAATTGCTTGTATCTTTTGCAAAGAATTTCCCGAATGTTGTTCTTGTTAAACAACGACTTCTCAGATGCAAACAGGTCGCCGGAGACCCCGAAAAAGCTCAACAGCTCGTCAACGACATTAAGTCACTCGAGGGTAAAGATGGCTGGCAATGGCGTTATGAGCAGGCAAAAATTTGGTTCACACAAGATAATTTCAAGGACCGGTATCCGCAAATCATTTCACTTCTCAAAGAGAATTTACTTGCCGACCCGGACGATCAGGCGAGCCGAACGCTTCTTGCTCACAGCTATGAACGAGCCGGTGAGTTGCAGCTTGCAATTTCAACCTACCAGGAGGCCTTGGCACGATCGCCCGAGGATGTTCGTATAATTGTTCCTGTCGTCGCTGCTCTATACAGGGCAAATGAATATGACCAAGCAGACGAAATTCTCCGCCAAGCGGCTAACGCAAAACTTTTCCACCCCGAATTAAAAAGATTGGAGCTGCAAAGCTACCTCAGGCGCGGCAATTTAAGTTCCGCAATCAATATTATGGAGGACTTGTTGAATGAAGACCCGAATAACCGGTCTGTTTGCCTGTCTCTTGCGTTGCTTAAAATGCGACAAAACAGCTTTGCCGAAGCAGGTGAGTTGTTGACCAAATTAAAGGTCCAGGAACCCAATTCACTGCCGGTAACAGTTGCACGGATTGAATTGTATATTCGTCAGGATAAATCTGCCGATGCGATATCGTTATGTGATGAAATGATAAACAAGTCCAACGATGCTTCAGCTTACATTCTTCGTGCCAGAACGTATGTCCTGCTTGGCCAGGCTGACAAAGCAGAAGAAGATTTTAAACATGCCACGGTCATAGAACCGAATAATGCGGAAGCGTGGACGGCTAAAAGTGACTTTTACCGTACCACAGCCAAGCTCGATACAGCCCTTGCTGATATTCAAAAGGCAATGTCTTTGGCGCCGGACAACCTTGCGATTTACAAACGTGCAATCCCGCTTTTTTTAGCCTCGGCTAACCGTGACTTAATAAGCGAAGGCAAAAATATTCTTGATAAAGCACTGACATCAAATCCCGCTGATGTTGAATTACGCCTATTCAAAGCACGTTCTTTACTCGCTGAAGGAACTGCTCCAGATATTGAACAGGCCGTCGGCATTCTCCAAAAAATAACAGAAGAAAATCCTAAAATTGCTCAAGCATGGACCCTCTTGGGTGAAATTGCCCTTCGGCAAAGACAAGCAACCAAAGCCGTGGATATCGTTTTGCAAGGTCTTGCCAATCAGCCTGACGATAAATCCTTGCTTTTGTTAAAGGCGCAGACTGAAGCATTACGGTCGCCGGCTTTGGCGATTCCAACCCTCAAGGCCCTGAGGGAGCTCGACCCAAATAACACGGATATTATGCTGCGTTTGGCCAATGTATACCTGGCCGTCGACCAGTTCCAGGAAGCCGTAAATCTCCTCAAGAAACAATTAGTCTCTCATAAAGGTACTGCTGACGAACGAAAAATAAGCATTGCCCTTGCTGTAGCGCTGCACAAAAACAACAGTAAATCGGAGGCCAAGAAGATTTTCGACTCGCTTTATCAAGCTGAACCTAATGACCCAGGTCCGTTATTGGCACAAGCCCAGCTACTCAAGGATGAGCAGCTTTGGGACCAGCTGGCCCAGATAGTCTTGAATTGGTATCAAAACCACCCAGGGGATACTTATACGCCGGTTACTATTGCTAAAGACCTGACAGCCACCGAAGACAGCCAAGCCAAAAAAATAGCCGAGGATATACTTTTGATAGTACTGGAAAGTAATTCCGATTCTATCGAAGCTAAGGGGGCTCTTGCCACGCTATTGCAAACTACAGGCCGAGCCGCAGAATCAGCAGAACTCTACCAGCAGATTCTCGCCCTTCAACCTGATAATGTAGTCGTTATCAATAATCTGGCCTGGATATTGTGTGAAGAGCGCAGCCAATATCAGCAGGCCCTTGAGCTTACTCAGCGTGGTTTAAAAATTACGCCTGACTACGTCGACCTTATTGATACTCGCGGAGTCGTATATTACAAACTTGGTCAATATGATAACGCGGTTCAGGACTTTACCAGATGTCTGGAAATGTACCCCGATGGAACACCAGCTGCAACAACCTCATATTTACATTTAGGAAAGGCTTTAGCCGGTCTTAAGCAAAAAGATGCAGCCATTGAAAACTTAAAGAAAACGTTGGAGTTGAATACTAAAACCGGCGGTTTATCCGCCACAGATTTAGCGGATGCACAGCGTCTGCTTAAAGAATTATCAGGAGGTTAACATGCCTTCACCATCACACCCAGAAAAGAAGGATGAGAGAAAAAGTATCGGTCCCGATGACTCTTTTTATAGTCGTCCTGATGTTATCCTGCTTGATGAAGAGCACTGGGCTTACGTTCAAAAATGCAACCGTATGAGTCCCCGCGAGCTTCAGGTAGCTAAGCTTGTTTGTAGGGGTTTCAGCAACGGAGATATAGCAGGAGAGTTAAAAATAAAGGATGGGACCGCAAAAACTCATCTACGAAATATCTATAGAAGAATCAGAGTCAAAAATAAAATTGCGATGCTGTTAAAATTTATAGAACAGGCAAATAAGTTTTCTGCCGGGTTGCAAACCCCCCTTCTCACTCCTATTGCTGACATAAAACAAGTCAAGAAATCACCTCTTACCACCGAAAATAGCATAGGAGAAATAAACAGGTAGCCTTACACTAAGGCTTATAGTTTACTTCTCGTTTTTCCTGCCCTTTTCGGTTTTTCATTCCTTCCCTCATAAGCAATATTGAAGATGTATACCATTGGGGAGTTTTTCTACTTATGGTCTACTCCTAAAGTGGTAGTCGAATGACTATTATTAATGCAATGTGTGATGGAGATAGGGGGGGTGAAATTTTTATTTTTACCACTTTTTATGCTTGACTCAGAGCCAATATTCTACTATTATGTGACTTTCGCTGTACATCATAAGACTTAACATCGCGTCGAGCAGTCGGTAAGGGGTAAGGAGGGATCCTGCCTGAAAATCGCGGAGGCTTGTACTTACCTGCGAAAACCAACGGACTGAACGAGGGTTAGCGTCTGTTTTGTGTTTGTAACTTCCTGATTCGGAGAAGGGTTACGAAGTGTTCCTGGAAAGAAATAAAAAGTTTTTTATAGTAACATTGCTGTTAGCAGCTACGGTCGCAAATGCTGCGCCTACAGTAGTAACTGTTGACGCTGTTGCGCCCGCCGTTGGGATGGCGTTGGGCACCACAGCTGTAACAGTACCTGCTAATGAAGTCGTAGGACCCGTTGATGCTAAACTGGCTAATCTTGGCAGGGAACTTCTACAACCGCCGAACTTTGCGGTTTTGGGTAATACTCGAGGTAACCATGTAAAACCCTTGCCTGCGGTGCCGGCTGCTATTTTTATGGTTCTATCCGGGTTCATTTGCATTTCTTTAGTAAGAGACCGCCGCTTTTGGCTGGCTGCCTTGGCTGGCCTGTTGTGGGCAGGTCAAGTAGGTATAACTGTTCTTCCTCAGTTGGCTCTGCATCTTGGCCACGGCAATTATGGCAAACAGCACCTTTGTGCGGAACTGACTTATCCGCATTGCCTTGAGAATTCTAATCGGTTGCGCAGTGATCTTGAAGGTACGCAATACATAGGTCTGCTTCACCACTTGGCTGGAATACCGGATGTTAAGAGTCTTCACAAAACTACACACACATATACCGCTCAGCCTGCCATTATCCTCGCAAGGATTGGTTTGGATCCGATTCTCGTCTGCTTGGCTTCTAAGACCGAGCAGTTGATTTCATTTTCACCAGCATTCATTTTTGTTGATCTTGCCCGTGGCCCCCCTGTTCTGACCTGAGAAACGTTTTTCAAACTCATAGGAGTGTATTCGCGAAACACTTCTAATTGGTTTGAATTGTTTGTAATTTAGAAATTTCCTATTTTTACAGAGAAAATATTAAAGGATAATAATTATGAAAAAATTAGTTTTAATAAGTTTGTTGGTTGGCCTGATGGCCATACCTGCTCTGGCTGTGCCAACTCTCAAATTCAGTGAGGACAACACCGGCGGATGGAGTTATACGGCAACAGGTACAAACGCCGGTATATTTTCGTTTCAACCGCTGATTGTCATCGATAAAGGATTAGGCAGTTCTTCGGATCCAGTCGTTGGGAAATGGGTTGTAATTCCTAACCTTACTCTAAGCTTGGGCGTGCTTACTCCAGCAAGCTCAACGATAAAAATTACGGATGGTATAACAAATTATCTTACCGGTACGCTTGGTAGTGGAAATGCTTCCATAGTTTTTGCGTCAGTATCCGGTTATCCAGAGATCAAGGCTGATATAACGGGCATTACGATTATTCAAACTTCGCCGATATCACCGGCTTTGGCAGCTATTTATAATTCTGGCTCACCATTCCCATTGGACTTTGTTATTTCATTGGACATGGCTGGGACAAATGTCCAAGCAGCAATCGCTAATGGTACATCTCTCAGCGGTGGTTCCGTGTCAGGATCAATGAACGTTATTGTTCCTGCTCCAGGTGCCATTCTGCTCGGTAGCATTGGTGTAGGCCTTGTTGGCTGGCTGCGGAGACGAAGAGCACTGTAATAAACGAAAGAAAAAGCAATTAAGGGCAGAGCCAAGAATACGCCTGCTCTTAAAATGCCTCGGAAAGGCAGGTTCCTATGAAAAAAACAAGTTTCTTTCGTGTGCTTCTATTGGTGGTTATGCTCTCGGCCTTTGCACAAGCCAATGTTACAGAGTTTGTTCCACTCTGTCACGATTGTCCACCGCCGAAACCGCCGACATCTTGTCCTGAGTGTGATGGGGCTACGAAGATTTCCGCCCCCGCTGGCTTGACTTCTCTCGAACATAAGTACTTCTACATCTGGGAGATAAACCTGTCGAATCTCAATGGCCAGACAATTACAGATGCTGGTATCAGCTTCCACGGCATCAATGACTGGCGGGTAGAATATAACGATCATCTGTATATTCGCCTTCTGAGCGGTGCCGATGTCGATAATGCCAGCGATAGATATCATATGTCCGAGTTCGTCAACACTGATGGCATATTTTACAGAGGCAAGGATGGTTGCTCTGACGGTGACCATGATGACGACCTTAGGAGATATGGCAATTTGATTGGCACTTATGAGGATAAAGGACGCAATCCGGAAGACGTTAGTTTTTGCATTACCGGAGACGCCCTGGCGAATCTAAACAACTACATTGCTGGTGATGGTATCATTGGCATTGGTATGGATCCGGATTGTTGGTACACGTTTCCGAACACTGAGGCCGATGAGATTGAGTTTTGGTACTGCACCGAGCCTCCAACCATTCCGGCCCCGGGTGCTGTCCTTTTGGGTAGTATCGGTGTTGCCCTTGTCGGTTGGTTAAAAAGAAGGGGAACACTGTAATAGAAAAATATTATTTCTTCTGTGATGAAAGGAAATTAATGAGTAAGTTGAAGTTTATGTTAATTTTGTCTCTATGCGTTTTCTTCGCAGCATCGGCTTACGCCTCGCCTACTGTCACGCTTACCGGTATAGGCTACAGGGGCATATATGGTGGTTTTCCGGTCGGCGCAGTCTATGCAGGCGAACTTAAATTTACGGCAAGCGGCATCACCGGAGTTGCTGATGGGCCGTTTATCTCATTCTGCGTTGAAGCAGATGAACACGTCAACTTTGGTGGAACGTATGATGCTATACTTGCCACGGCGGCTACAAATGGAGGAATCGGTGGTGGTAACCCTGACCCTCTGAGCGGCGCAACTGCATGGCTGTATAACAAATATCTGGACCTCGGCAGCAGCAACAATACGCTTGCCAAGGATTACCAGATGGCTACATGGTACCTTGAACAGGAAATCCCGACAGCCAGATTCAATGACTTGAGCGCAAATGCCAAGAATTTGGTTAATGAAGCCAACACTCATATTGGTGATGGCTTGGGCAACATCAGGGTACTCCAGTTGTATGGTTTGGGAACGTATGGCACTAACAATCCTGTTTGTAAACAGGATTGTATTGTAAGAATTACTCCAGGTGGTGTTATTGTTCCCGCCCCAGGAGCTATTCTGCTTGGCAGCATTGGTGTAACACTTGTTGGCTGGATGCGAAGACGACGAGTACTGTAAATGTGAATATAGTGACCAGGGCAGGAGTAATATTCCTGCCCTGGTTTACTATTTGGCCTCTGTGAATAAAGGGGGTATCGCTGCATTCCGGACGCTTTTCGTCTGTCTTGCGGTATTGATATTTACCTTGTCGGCCAATTTGTAAAGGCGCAGGGGCCTGTAGGTTTTGTAAAAACCGCGGGAGAGAGGTTCTTTTTGCAAAAGATTTCAAAACCTCGTTTTGGCGCGGCAATACGCAGCAAGCGGTTGCTTTTACTCGCTGTGTTTGCTGCGATGAGTCTGATTTCGTACAGGGCGTATAGCGCTCCTGTAATGGGGGAGATATTTAATTTGCGTCAACCAGATGGGGCCGCCGTTGCAGTTAGAATCTGGGGGGACGAATTTTATCAGGTGGTCGAATCGTTCGATGGTTACACCCTAATTCGCGACCCTAATACTGCAATTATATGTTACGCCAGATTATCGACCGATGCGACAGAATTGGTTTCGACCCATATTCGCGTGGGACAAAGCCTTGAGACACTTGACATCGAACCTCACATCCGCATTTCACCTCAGGCGGTAAGGCAAAAGGTCGGGACTGCCCGAACTCAACTTGCTGCCAAAACGGCCCAAATAGATGAAACTGCGGCTCCTCGAACTTATTCTGAAAGCTCATTACCAGGAAGTGTGCGAGGTATTTGCCTGATAATCAATTTCCCGGACGAGCCAGGCACTATCTTACCGGCGGAAGTGAACAACTTTTGCAACAAGGTTGGTTATATGGGATATGGCAACAACGGTTCAGTTCGCGACTACTTCTATGATGTTTCCGATGGAGATTTGATTTACACTAACTATGTACCCACAGCATATTATACGGCTATTCACGAAAAAAGTTATTATGACAACCCTAACGAGTCTGCCGGGCCTAAGGCGGCCGAATTGATTCTCGAAGCGCTTAATTATTTGGAAGATAATGGTTTTGATTTCAGTCAATATAATTTTAACGGAGTCAGTTGTCTGTATGCCGGCGATTGCAACAGCGGCTGGTCAAAAGGCTTGTGGCCCCATGAGGGAAGTATATCTTTTAGCGCCGATGGGGTCTCCATTAACAAGTATCTCATCACCTACATGGGAAGCAGCCTTAAGATAGGTATGTTTTGCCATGAAACAGGGCATCTGCTCTGCGGTTGGCCGGATTTATATGACACCGACTTTGACTCGCGCGGGGTCGGTAAATTTTGTCTCATGGGTTATGGCGGCCAAGGCGGCAATCCCGTCGAGCCATGTGCCTACCTTAAGTACATTTCAGGATGGACGGATACGACCCTGTTGACGGCGCCGCAGGAGGGACTTGCCGTAACCGCCGGGAACAATTCAATTTACAAATATGAAAACCCGACATTAACTAATGAGTATTTTTTAATCGAAAATCGTCGACAGGCAGGCAGGGACAGTACTCTCCCCGATTCAGGTCTGGCCATCTGGCATATTGACACCGAAGGCTGGAACAACTACCAGCAAATGACGCCATCATCACATTACGAGGTAACCTTAGTGCAGGCTGACAGCCTGTGGGACCTGGAAAACAACGTCAATTACGGAGATTCGAACGACCTATGGAAGGCCCCCGAATTTACCGTCTGTGGGCCATATATCTCTCCAAACATGCCGGACACCAGTTGGTGGGATGGGACAACATCAGACTTCGGCATTTTGGACATAAATTTCCCAGGCGCAGTTATGACCTTTACTTTCGGACTGGACCCGTTAGAGGTTGTACCTGAAGGTGAATTTTATATTACAGGTCCCAGCGGTGGGCCTTATGTTCCACCTGCAACAACCTATACCATCACAAACTCCGGCGATGATACCATTGAGTATCTCGTCAGCAAAACTGAACCGTGGTTTGATATAAGCGGCCCCTTGACCGGCACGCTTGCGCCATCCGCAACTGCCGATATCTCCGTCAGTCTGAACGAAAATACCGAGCAACTGCCGCCGGGCTACTATACTGCGACAATCAGATTTTCCAACCAGACCAGTGGAGTTACCCAAGGCCGTTCGATAACGTTAGAAGTGCAGAATCCGGTTGTCGTCATCTGTGAAACCGACTTCAGCGAAGGACTACCGGCGGGTTGGCACATTATTGACGGACTCGGTGACGGTAAAACCTGGAACACGAATAATCCCTGTGGACGGGTAAGTGAGCACTGGAACGGACCATTCATGATCGTGGACAGTTGGTGTGCAGGCAGCGTAGCTATGGACGAACAGTTAATTACTCAAAAACTTGACTGTTCAAGATACGAATCAGTTACGCTGAACTTCAGCCATTACTTCACAACGGCTGGGGCGGTAGCGAATGTAGATATGTGGGCAGGAGCAGGCCCATGGACGAATGTGGCCCATTATACCGCCAAGTCCTTTGGGGAAAAACAACTGCAACTGCCTAATGCTGATGGACAAGACAGCGTCTGGATACGTTGGCGCTATATTGCAAACAGAGATTTTTACTGGGGCATTGACGATGTGCAAATCACAGGGTCTTGTGCCGCCGCATTAACCGGTGATTTAAACCTCGATTGTTGTGTGGACATAGAAGACCTTGCCATTCTTACAAACCGTTGGCTTAATACAGATTGTGATTATCCCAACGGTTGGTGCTATGGCACCGACTTGGACCGAAGCGGGAATGTCAATCTGTATGACCTTGCTGATTTTGCGGAACATTGGTATGAAGGAGTTGCTCAACCCTGAGAATGATACGTTGGAGCGATTGCCTTGTCCCTTTATCTAAATGCGGAAATGTTTCTTATTCTTTATACCAGAGCCAGTTCTCAGCAAAAACAGCAACATCCCCAAAGTCAACCAAGTTATTACTGGTTAAATCCTCAATGCAGATTTCTTCTGTCAACCATCGATTGGAAAGTTCAGCAAAATCCGCAAAATCAACTGTTCCATTGATATCAAAATCAGCCCGATTGCCGTTCATACTCGCTTGGTTCATTCCGCCATAGGCGCCTATATTTATGCGTTTGCCATTCGGCCATAACTCATTACTCCAATCTGAGTTTGGGTCCCCTGCATCAATACATAGACTTGTGTTTGCATCATAAACCCAGTTCTGACTATTTGTGTCCCATCGGCCGTAAGCGCTTTGCAGATGAAAATCCCATAAATTTGGGTCACCATTCACATCAAACAATGCAAAACACGGGTCAGCGTCTATATTACCGCTGCCCCAGACCAACAAGTCGTACGGGTCGAAAATCTCCGTTTGCCCCCCTTGCATGTTGCAGTATGTGACAGATGCCGTTCCTTCATCCTCCAGTCCGATTTGTGCGCCCTCCCCTGCCGAATTGGCCCAGAATATACTGTTTTTGATGTTTACACTGCTTTCATACCAGCAGTACACCGCGCCGCCTAAGTCATCGGCTGAATTTTTGGCAAGCGTACAGTTAAGCATATTAGTGACGCCGGGATAATAACAATTTATTCCGCCGCCTACGAAAGCATTGTTGTTGATTATTACGCAATTAAGGATGTTGAGGTCGCTCGCCCCGCTGTCGATACCGCCGCCCTCTCCCTCGCTCTCCTCGCCAACAGCGGTATTTCCGCTTATTGTGCAGCCGATTATCGTTGGGGATGAAAATGAACTGCTTATACCGCCGCCGTAATAATCTGCGATATTACCTGTTATAGTGCAGTTCATCACTACTGCGCTGCTGTCCTCTAAGCAAATTCCTCCACCGGAACCATGTACCGCGTATCCATTCTGAATAACACAATTATTTATCGTTGGGCTGGACTCATAACAGCAGTAAATACCTGCCCCATTATAACCGGCTACACCGGCTGCGGTACAGGCGTTTCTGATAGTTAACCCTGAGATAACACAGTTTGCATCCTCGCCGCTATGGAGATAGAAACCTCGGCCGGCTCCATTCGGATCAATAATCGTATTTGCTACTACCTCGGGGTTGTTGGGGTCTGCGCTGCGAATGGTAATAGACTTACCATTTGGGTCAAGATCGTAGTTATTAGGGTCTGCTGTGTAAACGCCAGGCCGTATCTCGACAATATCGCCGACATTAGCGGCATTAATCGCGTTTTGAATTTTAAGAAAAGGCGATTCTGCTGTTCCCGTACCGGGGTCGTTCGGGCCGTTAACATCCACATATATGATGCTGATTGCGTTTGAAAGCGAAGCAACAGACAAAACAACCGCTGTAATTAACAAGATTCTTATTTTATCCACCACCCATTATTCCTTTCTGGCAGGAACTGACGCATGTGCCAGAACAAGTTGATGTTGTTGTTTAGTGACTTGCCTTTTGACAGAGAGATGGATTCCGCCAGCTTCCAATTCCATCCCACCAGTTCGAAACGTAATCGACAATCGTCGAATCCTGATAGTTTTTTCTGTATATCTCTATTGTCATATCGCGAAGCTGTCTCATACAATTCAGCCCGCCGGTTTGCCACGCATAGACACCAATATCGACCGCTTCACGTTCTGCCTCTTTGAAGTTGATTCCATTGGTGGTCAGGAGTTCAGCAAGTTTTTCAGCGAGGGGCGTTAGCAATTGCTGCCAGCTGCGATGAGCTAATTGTTCCTTCGCCAATATTTCTGCCAATAAACGTTCATTTTCTTTCTGTTTTTCTTCCCGTTGTGCTTTAATCTGGGCCAGCCGTTCAGCACGGTGCTTTCGGCTTGCAGGCAGCAATAACATTTCCAGTAGTCCCGTAACAGGGTCGACAATAACCCACACCAGAAAGGTCGCCCCCAAAGTCCCAAGGGCCATTCCCAGCATAAACTGACTGATTCTATGTTCGCCTACCATTCCTATGCAGCCCGCCAGACTGCCTAAGAATGGGGCAACTGCATATAACATGGCATAGTAATTTGTGTTGGTTAATGGATGTTCTGCCTCTATTGCCTGGTTGCTGCTGACCCCTCTGAAAATAGCGAATAAATACAAACTGACCAGCAAAAAGACAAGTAATGCCGAATACCCCGACAGAGAAAATATGACCCACCAGCGAACACCTGCCTGCCGCAGTGCCAGAACAAAAATATAGCCGGTGCACAGCATGAACCAGGCCGTGCTGGCTAAATGAATTAACTTCGCTTTTTTTGGTCTGGACATTCGCCTGTCATCTCGTAAATTTCTATATATGTCTAAAAACTAAAACTATTGGCGGCATCCCTCGAACCTGCTAATAGAAGAGATTAAGGTCCACTTTGTGTTGTAGCTGGACCAACCACTGCTCTTTGTACGACAGTAATAGTCGAGGCAGTGCTGCTGATTGGGCTTACGATTTGTTGTACCGTTCTTCCTACGGAAGCCAATATGGTTGGTGGCACGTATACTATATCACCTTCTTGCAATAAAACATCCTTGCTTACATCACCATGAGCAATCATGCGGTCAAAATTCAATTCAAAAATCTTGGGTTTGCCGTCTTTGTTGCTTGATGGTCTTATCACTTGGATGCGTTCGTTCCACGCCAGAACCGTTGGGGTGGCTGCAGTAATAGCTGATAAGGTCGTATCCCGGCCGGTATAAATTTTCGGACCAGGATAAGCAACTTCGCCCATAACATAGTATCGCTTGCTTTGGTAAGTAGTAATCCGAACATCGATGGGCTTGTCTCCTGTCAATGCGTAGAGATTCAAAACTTTTGCCTGCAAAACCTCTGCGACCTGCTCAGGTGTTTTCCCCGCTGCTTCTATCTCTCCAAGGGTCTCAAAGCTTACCTTGCCGTCTGGCCGAATCTGTTGCTTTTGCAGGTGAATTTCCGGCACCTTCGAGCAGTGTATCTCAATTTCATCTGGCGGCTGCAGAATATAAGTATCAGTGGATATAACAGTCTTCGGCTTAATAAAGGCATTTATGTCTTTCGGATTAGATGAAAAACAACCTGTTAGGCCAATCGTAGCAACCGACAAAATCACCGTTATTATTGTTTGTGCATACTTCATATTTATCTTTCTCGCTGGTAAAATGTGGTATGTTGCTTATACGTCCTCTGCCTACGCTTGAGAAAGCAACTTTGCATAACGCTGTATTCTAACAAATTATCATGCTTTATGTCAACTCTTTTCTTGTATTTCTTGCCATAACCCTTTTGTAGATATAGGACTATGAATGATGGGCAATCGCAAAAAAGGCCTTGAAGGGCTTGAAAAAGGCTGCCTTTAACCTGCTAAATGGCCGGATTTCAGCCTGAACCAAGCCCTGATTTACCAAAAAAGCGTAAAAAACCTGTAAGTTGGCTTTGACATCTATCGGCTTGGTCTGATAAAATTACCTCTGGTTTAAGGTTTTATTAGGGAATTGGTATGCGCGGTTTCTTCATAGCGGCGATTGCTGGCATAGCTTTGGTATTGAGTACCGGAGCCTCCGCTATAATGTTTTTTGCACATGGGTGCGTGGATAACGCTATTGTGGTCAACATAGCAGAGGAGTACTACGGCTCGATAGTTGAGACCCCTTATATAAGCCAAAGTAGTTGTGGCTACAATGACAAGAATGTCGTATGGCACTCATATACCCCCCAAACCACCCAGACCGTGACAATCAGCCTCCTTGGCAGTACATTTGATACTACTTTAGCTGTTTTTAATTCTTGTGGGGAATTTGAATTAGCCTGTAACGACAATTATTGTGGGCTGCAATCGGAGCTTACGATGGACGTCACTGCGGGGCAAACTTATCTGATACGAGTGGCTGGTAACGATGGCCAAACAGGTGATTACACCTTAACCATATTTGAAACTCCGCTCGCCGACCTGAATATCGGTTTGACTATAGACAACTTGTGGATGTACCAGAATCTGCCGGGTAGAACATCTTCTAATTTGACCGCAAGTGTTTCAATTATTGACGACCCCTGGAATAACAGCAGCTATA